>Ga0308164_10000326_pt1 | contig 96164 bp, 78 predicted proteins | sample PhyTR2_FD_201031 | JGI IMG/M metagenome (GOLD analysis project Ga0308164, IMG submission 201031) | Phyllosphere microbial communities from UC Gill Tract Community Farm, Albany, California, United States - DLSLT.R2 | ecosystem: Host-associated > Plants > Phyllosphere > Unclassified | place: USA... | reverse complement strand
CTCGAAAACGCTCCAGTCGATGTGGGTGGCCAGCTGTGCCAGCGGATGCTTCAGGTTGACCAGTTCGTCCAGCCGTTGGCGGAACATGTCTGCGCTTTGTGATCCAGCTGGCTTCGGTCCCATTCAGGCCTCTGAAATTTGCAAGGAATTGACTCCATTTTAGCGAAAGCTTGCAAATCCCAGCCACTGTTTTTCGATCTTTCGGCAGTAGAATCAAGTGGTTAGGAATTCTTCAGGCCCGACTATCTGAACTCAGGTGCGGTGGTGTTTGAACAGGGCGGCTGGTACGCCACCGGCGTGTTCGAGAGTCACCACGAGTACCAGGGCCCGGGCATCAGCGATACCGGCGCCAAGCTGGACGCGGCCTATACCGCTGGCGCCACGCGCGTGGCGCTCGTCGGCGAACAGTTGAAGTACGAGCTACCGGGCGGCACGCTCAAGCGCCGCGCAGCCTATGTGTCGGTCACGCACTAGGCCGGGCGCCATGCGTTCAAGCTCGGGATCGCGCGCGCCGGGAATGCCATGACTGCCCAATTTATCTGTGTAAGCGGCTTGCCGCGCGCCGGCTCCACCGGGCTGCGCCAGTTATTGGCGCAACATCCCGACATCCATGGTGAAGGCAACAGTTCGCCACTGTGCAATGCCTTGCTCAGCATGCGGCGCCCAATCAGCGACGATCCGTCTTTCTAGTCCCAACTCGACAACAGTTTCAGCATCAGCTATGCCGCCTGACCACGGCCATGCAGGACTTTTTGCGTGGCTGATATCCGGACGTGGACAAGTTTGCCTTGGTCGATGAAAACCGGGCCTGGCTCAATGTCGTGGAAATGCTGCTGCAACTGGCGCCCGAGGTCAAATTGATCGTGTGTGCTCGTGAACTGGGCAAGTGTACGGATCGATCAAAGCGCAGCACCAGCGCACCATCTTGCTTGACTTTATCGTTCACCTAGCCGACTACGACCTCCTAGGCCGGGCGGATAGGCTGTTTGCCAAGGATCGCCGCACCGCAGGCGCGGCAATTGCATGCGTTGCAAGCGACGCAGGATCCGCCGCGCGAAGTAAACGACGCTTGTATCTCGTGCGCTTTGTGGATCTAATCGCGCATCTGAAGGCATGCATGGCACGCGCGTATGCCTGACTGGGACTGGCGCCGTTCAGGATCGCCCCTGATAACCTGCGCGTGGGCGTGTACGAAAGCGACAGCCGTTACCGCATGAAATACACGCACCGGCAATTATCCAGCATTAGCGCTCCGCCGCCGCACGCAGTACCGGTGCGCATTCAGCAGCAGATAAGAACCACTTTTAGATGGTTTTACGATACCTATCATCCAGCACCGGCAACCATGCCAGAATAACCAGCACCGACTGCTTTACTCATCAACTAAATAATTAAAAATTAGAATCGTGCATTATTAGGTAATCGCCAGGCCCCGATTTATGTCTTCAGCGCAGTGGCATGATTTTTCGCTATCAGGCTGAGAGCTTTCGCCAGAACAATAACTATTATAAAAAACAATGATTGCGCAATGATATTTTTTGCAAATACGTCTGGACCATGCCTGAAGAAATGCACGCTGTTAACGATAAAGATGACAACGTAAAGAAAGCCCAGTATACGAACGAACAAGAAAGAGAATACTGACAACACTGCCGTGTAAATCACTGCAGCAATTATCCAGAAGTTGCCAAAATTACCGATGAAATACGCTGCTGGATGCAGCGCCAATCCGTGAGATATTGAATTCGCATAAAATGGCTCAAGGACGGAATTGAAATCCAGTATGGCCGACGGCAATCCTTGCGCATGATAGGCTTCAGCCCAGCCGATCGAAGCGAAAACACCGATGAATTCAGAGAAAAACACATATAGATTCAAGCCGCTGGTAAAAGCGCTTTCAGCGACGATTTCACGTACGATGAATATCGAAACTGCTACGCTCCCACCCAAGACCATGCCTTTAAAGAAAATTTTCCCGGATTTTCTATTGTAATCAGCCCACATCATCCACGTCACGAGGAACAGCAAAGTGAAGATTTTCCCCATATAAACAAAGTCCATAACGAGGAAAAACAATCCAATGCCTACCATATAACGCCATGAAGCGCGCAGGACTAGATAGCATACAGATGCCACCAATAAATAACTATATCCTGGAACAAAGAACCCCGAGATCATTTCAAGCATTTCAGGCCGGGTTCCACCAACCAGCAGCCGTACGCGCAAACCAAGCAGCATGACGACAAAAAGATAGGCGATGTGTATGAAATGCAGGATTTTAAATATCCATAGCATATTAATATTTCTTGTTACATGGGCATCAGCTGGCACTGTTCGTATAACAAAAAACATGCTATAAAAAAAGAAGAAAAAAGACACGGACTCGATTATTCCGTCAGTCGAATTTTTATAATAAACATAAAAATCATCAGGCAAAAATAGCGAGGTAACACAAGGCAATATCATATAAAACGCTGCCAGCAGCGAGATAAACTGTGATGTATTTGCTAGCGTAATTTTATCTTTAATTTCCATCAAACCTCTTGCGCCATGCGGAAAAATTATTCATCTAAAACGAATAATCAGTATAAATCGATACAAGGCAAGAATCTACCTGGCGGTCCTTGCCACTTCAGCCCACAATTTTCTGGCTGAGTCAGACCAAGAAAACTGCCTTGCCCACTGGATACGATCAGAAATCCTGATTTCGCTATCGCAGCGACCCGTCACGATCTGGTTAATGGCATCCGAGATCTCGGAAATCGAATACGGATCGACCAACAAGGCATGGGTCCCGGCAACCTCGGGCATGGAAGAGATATTAGAGGTAATGACAGGGCGTCCTGAAGCCATTGCTTCAATAATCGGCAGCCCAAATCCCTCATACAAGGAAATATACACAACCCCCAGTGCCGATCTGAAGTACACCGGAATGTCGGCATCGGACAAATAACCGGTGAACTCCACCTTGTCAGCGACACCGTATTGAGCGGCCCATTGCTGAATTTCCGGATCGGGCTTTCCTGTAAGCAGTAGATGGACGCCTTGGGATGGCGCACTAGACGTTGAAAAAGCCTCGATCATCCGCCTAATGTTCTTGTAAGGACGACGGTTTCCAGGGTAGAAGAGGTACGGCCAGCCCTTGTCAATTTTACTCCCCTGCGGACTGAACTCGTCACCGACAGCGTTTAATATAGTCACGACACGCGCGGGATCACAGCCTGACCATTCGAGCAATTCGTTCCTTGTGAAATCGGATACCGTGATGATTTTGTCGATTTTTCGATAAAGAGGCTTCAACACCACGTCATAGTACGCGCGATGCATTTTTGAATAAAAATGCAAATGGGTCAAATCATGAACGGTAACCACTGTCGGTTTGTTCGACATGGCAGGAGGAAAAAAACCGACAGACCATACGACATCACCCTCGGATTTATTTGCAGCAGAAGTTAAGGCAAGCGGATACAGCAGGTTACGCTTTTGGGCTTTGACATCAAAAAAATTTAGTTCATGGCCAGCCGCCGGGCGATTAGTGTACTCCTTGTACACCCTCCCGATCCCATGTTCACCCATCCAGGATGCATCGCAAGATATTTTTAACATTTAAATATTTTCAAAGTAAAACGGCATTTCAACAATGCGATGAAAAACGAGATTTCATTCTAGCTAAAAATTTTTCCGAGCAATTGCTGACGCCCGGATTTTTCGACGCGGTTCGAATAATTGTCGGCGACCGACACCTTGTTGTCATAGGTTTTAGCAAGAAGTGCGTGAAGCTCAAGGTCGCTCTCGAAACGGAATTTTTTTGTTATCAATCCGCGCACACCCGTAATTTCTCTAGAGATACTCATCAATCCTCTGGCGGCGAATTCCTTGACCACCAGCGGTTCACCCTCCCACCGCGAATTCATGATTAAGACATCATTGCTCCCGAGGAAATTTTCCAGGCTGGCGCCCGACAACCATCCCGGGAACTGTACTTTCAAAGATTTCAACAACCCGGCCTTGGCATGGATCTGTTCCCGATCCGGCCCATCCCCGATCATGATCAATTCGCCATAAGGATTTTGCGGCGAATCCAGTTTCTCCAGCAAATCCAGCAATCCTTTTTGCTGATCGTCGAACCGGCCGACATAGACCAGGCGTTTACCATAGGACTGCACAGGCGCAGTGACCGGACGAATTCTGTTTGCCACGAACACGGTAGGTCGTCCCAAATTTTTCCTGATGATCGCGGCCTGAATCTTATTGATCGTCAGGTAGCGGTCAACTGCCCGGCCCAGGGTATTCAACAAGCAGTTATAAATTTTCCCGACGATGCCGTGGGTCAGGGAGCGGTCGATATACATCGGCACATAGCCGATCACCTCGCAGGCGCCGACCTTATTTTTTATTGCATGGGACACCGGAATCACGCCCTCGATGGTACCTGCGCTGATCAGGATGCTATCGTAGCCGACGATATGGCCAGCTAGGGTTGCGCCTATTGCCGATGAGTTCATCCATTGCTTCCAGATTTTTCCCGGCATAGTGAAATTCACGACTTTTACTTCGCAACCCATCTTACCGAAATAGTCTGCGGTTGATTGTGCCGAGCAGATAATGGTCATCGAATGTCCCATGCCGAGAAGATCAGCAGCAATCTCATAGGCTTGCGACTCATGGCCGCCGATTACAGGGCCACTAACGATCAGCAATATATTCCGGTTTCCCACACAATTTTCCATCGAATCATACGTTGCCAAGATCACACCCTCCCGAAGACATGCCTAGCTTTCCGCCACGCAAGCACTCCGAACTTACCGAATACTAAGTATGCCTTTTCCCGGAAACATATCACTTTGTTATTTTTCAGCAAAAAGATCATGCGACCGAAAAAACCTAAAGGGTACTTGCCGCTGAAGATTTCATACAATGCCACTTTCTTCTTCAGCAATTGGACCAAGTAGTCCTGGTTGTCGACATGCGCCGTCTTAACGCACGTAATCCAGTGCTTTACGTGGCGCTCACGGACCACCATGTCTTCGGTAAACCTGCGATAGAATTCGTCATTGCTTTGTTTATTTCTGACCCAGGAACTCGCCGAGCGGTCGTGGACCCGGTATTTATATGTCTTGATGGCAGAAGTTAAAATGCCGCCGTCAACGATGCCGCGGAAAGAAATCTGGTCATCTTCATTGGGCACGTCAGACGGCAGCGGTCCATATTTCGAGAAAATGACACGTCTAAAAGCTTGGCCCACCGGATGCACACCTGGAAAGCCGAACCTGACAACCTTGATGACGTCATTGACGAGAGCGCCATCAGCCTCATTTTTTTCGCCGGTGGTCACGCCATCGGAATTGATGATGAATCCACTGTTTGCGATGATATTTACATGTGGATTTTTTTCAAACAAGTCGAGGGTGACTTCACAACGGTTGGGCAGTGAGACATCATCGCCAGCGAGAAGTATAATAATGTCACCATTAGCAACATCGATACCTTGTTGCACATTGCCCGTGATCCCCCGATTACGCTCTGAAAGCAGCAATTTCCAGTGATGCAGGCCATGAGTCTCCACATACTGCATTATGACGTTCTGGGTGCTATCCTTGGAGGCATCATCGGCAATGATTACTTCAAACGGGGCCCTAGTCTGGTTCCGAATACCTTCCAATGCCTCCACAATATAGTTTTCCTGATTATAACTAATCAACACTATCGATATATTTTTATTCATTATCATTCCGCGCGGCACCAAGGCTTTTCAAAACACAGGGAACCAGAATTACCAAGTAAAGAAAATTATTAATAAAATAAGCAATAGTGACGCCTTTGGCGCCTATACTCTCGATCAAAAAATAAGAAAAAGCTACATACGTAATATTTATCAATATCTCAATTATTATGAATTGCCGCGTCAGGCTTTTACTCAAAAGATAGAATGAAAACATCCATGCGATCGTTCGCATGACATCGCCGCACAACTGATAAACCAAGATATCGATCAGCGGAAGAAAATTTTTTGAAAAGAGAATTTCAATCCAGATTTTTTTTGTAAAATAAATCAACAAGGCGCCGGCCACTGTGACAGGCACCAGCAATTTCAAACCAGCCCATATTTCTTTTTTTATATCGGAAACATCCTTGATTTCGGCCAGCCTTGGCAGATAATAGACAGACAACGGCGTGGTGATCAACATCAGGAAGATGCTGCTGATTCGGTTGACGGCGTCCCAATAACCGGCTGCGGTTGCACCCACGCCATCGATCATGATTTGACGAATCATCATGAGTGCGATGGGACCGACCACCGAGGTGACAACAGCCATGGCAGTATAGTGGCTGAGCTTTGCAACAGTGTCCCTGTCAGGTCTGCCAAATAAATTCTTTAAACTGAACCATTCCAGCTTTCCACAAATTAAAATAGTGGCGATGCACGCTACCGACTGGTTGATCGACAGGGCAATCAACGCCCCGGTCAATCCGAAGCGCCATGCCAGCATCCCGGTGACTGCCAACGCAATCAGGCTGTTTGCAATATTGGCAATAACAAAACTACGTATATCTTTCGTTCCATTCAGAATGGATAACAACAAGGTATTGAAAACGAAAAGTAGCAGACATACCGAGATCCAGATGAATACGCTCCCATACTTTTCATCGTGCAGCAGGTAAGCAGCAAGTTGTTCATGGAAGATAATCACTATGATTGCAATCAATAGTGTTCCAACGCCACCGGTAAAGCCCGCCGTCCGCCAGACAATGAGCTGGCGCTGTCGGTCGTCGCCATATTCTGCAGTGTACTTGGTAACGCCGGTGCCCACTCCTGCGCTCGCCACCGCTGTTAAGGTGGTAATAATATTCTGAAGCTGTCCAACGACGGCATAGCCTGCCGGTCCGATATACACGGCAAGTATCTTGTTAAGAACAAGCATGCTTAATATCCGTACTACTACCGCGATGGCGTTCAGTAGACTTGTTTTTATCAACGTCATTGCGATATCTCTATACTCATTTCAAAATAGCGTTTGCGGTCATGTAATGCAATCTATCAAATTGATTATTAAAAAAATAGATGCCTGAAATTTTCAGGCATCCGGTTCAGATAACAACCATCAAAAGCCAGATATCAGGAAATGGCTTTCCGAGAAGCGTGCAGTATCGCTTTGGCTTCCAGTGCGACGGCCAACATAACAGCGATCACTAAAGCCGCTACCAAGGATAACAGGATGATAATCGCGCGGCGTGGCTTGACCCGCTTTTCCGGTTCGATAGCGGCGTCAAGCACCTGGATAATGGCGGAATCTTTCGCCTCTTCGAGCCGCGACGTTTCGAACTGCTTTGCCAGCAGTTCGTATAACATTTGATTGTATTTCACATCCCTCAGCAGCTTGATCGATTTCAGTCCGACCTGATCATCTTCGCCCCGCGCGTCTTTTCCTGCCCCACCGCTACTGCCGGTTTCAAGCTTGGACAGGCCGGCACGCAAACTACGCAGTTCTTCTTTCAACTGGATATAGTCAGGATTATTACCAGTCACATAGGACTGCATAGCGTTTAACTGAATTTCTTTGGCTGAAACCTGCGCACGCAGTTTGCTGGTAATTTCGACAACTGCACGGCTGTCGCCATCGACGCTGACCACACCGTTCTTGTCGATCGAATGTCTTAATGCGACCTCTGCTTCGGCCAAGTTGTTTTTGGTGGTTTCCAGTTGCTGTTGAAAGAACATGCGCTGCTTCGACGCTTCAGTCAACGCCAAGGTCTTGGTCAGTTTCATCAACTCGGAAACATAGCCATTGGTGATATCGGCAACAAGTTTTTTGTTTTTGTCTTCTACTTCAATAACAATCAGTCCATCCTTGCCTGACGTAATTAGAGTATTTTCCTCCAGCTCCTTGCGAGTTTTCTCTTGCGACGTCAAATCGTAGTTTTTTTTCAGATCAAACTTGGCAATCAGACTATCCGCAACAGTGCGGCTCTTCAACATACCGATATACAAATCATTCGGCGTCTTCAAGCCCGCAGCACCGGCTGCAAGTCCGGCAACGCCGCCCAGTTGGGAAAACAGTGCCGCAGCGCCAGATTGGGGTTGCTGTGGAGGAAGCAATCTGGCAGTCGATTTAAATACTTCCGGGATCACAAAACTTACACCAGTTGCAATCAACGTAATAACTAATGGAAACGTTAGAATCAACTTCTTGCGTTTATTCAGCACCGTCAGCAGATCCAATACACTGAACCTTACATCTTCAGATTTACCACTCATATGTTCCCCAGAAATTTTCTCTCGTACGCTGCTATCAGCGGATTGCTTTCGCAATCCATATTTCTTCGACTAACGTCTATATTAATCCTTCAATACTTTGATCCCTGCTGCACCCAGACCAAACTGGTAGAAAATCGAAGTCCACTCTTTCAGGCTTTGCATGAAGGTACTACGATCAATTTTCTCTGGTACAACGACAATATCGCCGGGATTGAGGGCATTGCTGCCAATGCCGGCAAACCAGCCGGCGCTGTGTGCGCTTTTAGCCGTGCCATCTGCCTGCAGGATATACATTGAGGACTTGTCAGCATTTTCCGTAACGCCACCGGCTTGCAAGACATAATCGTCCACCGTTTTTCGCTGGCGATAAATAAACGAATTCTGCTGGAACACCGAGCCAAGAACATCGACCGTACCTGGACGTCGTGGCACCACGATGGTGTCACCGTCTTGCAGTGGCAAATCAGGCAGATTCTTGACCTGTGTTTCCATGCCAGGTAAATCGAGGACGATACGTCCTTCCGCTTTGACGCTACGCAGCTTTTGCACCAAACGTCGCTGCTGATCAACTTCTGCGGCAATTCTGGCAGAACTGACCGCATCGGAAGCAACGTTGATGCGCTGGGTTGCGTTACTTTCCATGTCGCGTTCAAAGCGGTCGGCCACTTCGTTTAACTTGGCTTGTTGGGTGCGGCGTACCGATTCGCGGTTCAACTGCATCCCATACAGGTAACCGTTTTCATTCGCGCCGCCTAAACGAGCGATCAGTTCACGCAGGGTTTCACCTTTTTTCAGCAAAAACAGGCCGCTATTGTTAACTTCGCCAACAACACGAATGTACTCGTTGTTGATTTGTGCTTGCACCGCAACGGCAGCCGGGGAGAAAACGCGCAGAACATCGGCAGGGTTCACTGGAACGGAGGACAGCTGCGCGCTGACCGTCGCCTTGTCGGCGACAACATCGGCAATGGTCTGGTACTTGTTATCGACATTTCTTTCGACGACAACCCGCTTGGTTTCAGAGGCGGAATCGAAGCCGCCAGCCCAGCCTACGAGTTCAGCCAGATTTGCCTTGCCCTTTAATTCGAAAATAGCGGGCTGTTTGACATTGCCAATCAGCGCAACCTGAGGCCCTACTTCGGGAATGTAGATTACATCGCCATCGCGCAGAGTGGTGTCGCTGCTTTTGTCGCCTTTGACCAGCATGTCGTATAAGTCGAATGTACTGATGGTCTGTGTTCCGCGCTTGAGCTGAATATTGCGCATGCTACCCGTGGCGTTGGGGCCACCCGAGGTAAATACGGCATTGAGCAGGCTGCTCATCGCACTCAGCGTATAGGTGCCAGGACGCACTGCGTGGCCGACCACATAAATTTGTACCGAGCGGGTTTGTGCAATGCTGGCCGTAAGTTCGAAGTTGCTGTAAATCTTGCCAACCGCTTTTTTCAGATAACCCTGCAAATCCTTATATTGCACCCCGCTCACTTTCACGGAACCCACGCGCGGAATGAAAATCGCGCCGCTGCGGTCCACCACCGCGTTGACGTCAATATCGACCATGCCCCAGCCACGCACCTGCAATTCATCGCCCGTACCAATCACGTATTCCTGGTTAACCTGGTTGGCATCCGAAGGTGCGTAGGTGGACGGCACATCGCTGAACAAATTCTTGCCGAAGATAGACAAATCCTGCCCCGTCACGCCAGACAAGAAAGTCTGAAACGCGCCTTTGGCAGGCTCACCACTCGTCGCCAGCCTGGTCGAGGTAAGGTTGGGCGTGCGCTGCAGTTCGGGGCGGCTGCGAATGCTCGGCAGGCTCGGAGAACCGACCGACTCCAGTCCCATACCCTGCGCCTTAACCAGGTCGCTCATATTAACGTCTTGGGCCAATGCAAGGGTGGAGCTTGATCCCAGCAGGAAAGCCGAAATAAACATCTGTTTCATGAGCGTTCGTGAATGAAGTAATGGCATGATCATGCTGGTCGTTGTATGGAGAGTAATGGTTGTGTCAGTGTGCAATGTAAATGCACGCGTTTGATTGCAAAGTGCTGGCCAATTCGTGGCAATGCCAAACATGCACGACCTATCTGAGGTATCGACAAAGCACCAGCATCACCGATTATTTTCAGGTTTAGTCCTGCAAAGCTGATCGGTTGCGGAAATTAGCAGCATTATATACCAACAACCGTGGCAAGAATGAGACATGGCAACGCGTGAAAATACCCGACCTGCCTTCTTTAGCAACAGTTATTAAGTAGCAGTTATTTGCGTTTGACCTTGGGGAACCGCAGCTTGTAGTGGAGCCCCATGCCGGGGGCGCTGGCCACCTTGACGGTGCCGCCCAGCGCGCCGGTGACCAGGTTGAACAGGATGTGCGCGCCCAGGCCGCTGCCGCCGGTGCCGCGCTTGGTGGTGTAGAACGGGTCGAACAGCTGGCCCAGGGTGGACGTGTCCATGCCCACGCCGTCGTCGCTGTACTCGAAGTTAACGAAATCACCATCGACCTTGCCGGTGATCTTGATGCGGCCCGGCTGCCCTTCCTCGAAACCATGGACCAGCGAGTTGACCACCATGTTGGTGAGCACCTGCGACACGGCGCCTGGAAAACTGGCCATGTTGATGTTGTCATCGCAATCGATGTCGATCGTGACCGGCTTGCCCTTGAGCTTGGGCTGCAGCGACAGCAGTACTTCGTCGAGGTACTTGCGCAAATTAAAACTGCGGATGTCGTCCGACGATTGATCGACCGCCACCTGCTTGAAGCTGCGCACCAGCGCCGCCGCGCGCTGCGTGTTGGTGGTCATGATGCGCAGCGACTGGTGGACGATGTCGAAGAACTGGTTCAAGCCGTCTTCGTCGAGGATGCCTGCCGCCATGTCGGCGCGGGTGAGCTTCAATTCTTCCACTAGGTGGCTGGTGGCTGTCACGCAGATGCCCAGCGGGGTGTTGATTTCGTGCGCCACGCCGGCCACCAGCCGGCCCAGCGACGCCAGCTTTTCCTGCCGTACCAGCTCGCCCTGCGCGTCCTTCAGTGACGTCAGGGCGTTTTCCAGCGCGGCGTTTTGTTCCTCAAGCGCATCGTTGGCGTGGCGGATGTCGTCTTCGGCGCGGCGCCGTTCGGCCACCTCGTGCGCCAGCAGCGCAGTGCGGTCCTGCACCGCGCGCTCGAGCCGGTCAACACTCTGCAAGCCGCGCAGCGCGGCCGAGACGAAGTCCGCGATCAGCGCGAACAGGGCCTGGTCTTCGCCGCTGAACGTATGCTGGCGGTCGTAGCTCTGGATCACCATCGCGCCCAGCGCCTGGTGCTCCTGGTCCAGCAACGGGCAGCCCATCCAGTGCTCGGCAATGGTGCCGATGCCGAAGGCGGCGTTGTCGAGCCTTTTGGAGACATGCTCGGCGGCCGTCATCGCCATCGGCCGGCCGCTGGCGATCACGGCAGCGGTCGGCGATTCGCCGTCCGCCAGTTCGAACAGCTCGTCCCTGGCCGGGGCCGCATCGATTTCGTCGACGAAATACACGAAGCGCACGTGGTTGGCCGGGCCTTCGTGGTCGCTGAGCGCGACGAAAAAGTTGGCGGCGTACATGATGCGTCCCAGCGCCGCGTGCACCGATTGCAAAAATTCGCTGATATCGGTGCAACTGCCCGATTTACGGCCGATTTCAAGCAAGATGGCCTGGACGGCTTCAAGACGGGCGAGACGGTCTTCCATAGTATTTCCTGTAATTAGTACGCACAGGAAATACTATCAGTCAGCCCCGGCAAGGGCCAGTGATCATTGCGGTTTGCGATACTCGTTTTCTATCCATGTGGTGGCGCTGGTCACACTGAGCTTGAAAGTGGGCACAACGCGCACTTTGGCGATTTCTTCGCCATACACGTCGAAGGCGGAGAGCATCGCGTACGGGTCGTCCTCGTCGGGCACGATATCGAGCGTGACCTTGATCTGGCCGCCGTCGTCGGTGTTGACGAAGACGTTCTTGTGCAGTTGCGCGTGCAGTTGCTGTTCGTGGCGGCGGATCACTTCGTTGGCGGTCTTGACCAGCGTGTTGAAGGCGTTGACATCGAGTGGCTTGGGGTTTTTCTTGTCGCGGCCCATGGTCCAGGGACCGACCAGCGCCGGCTCCGGCTCGCCATCCTTGATCATCGCCACCGCCCAGCCCTCGTCATCGTCGTTCTTGATCACGCGCGCGGTCCAGCCGTTGCCCTGCCACAGGCGCGGCTCCTGGATCGGGGCGTCGTCGTCCGGGGTATCCGGTACATCGGGGAAGTCGTTACTCATACTTTAGGCTCGGGTGTCTTGGCATCGGGGGTGAAATAATAAGCGCCTTATACCGGAACAACAATAGAAAGTCACCACGGATGCATAAACTTGGCCTCGCCCTCCTCCTCACCGCCACCACTGGCGTCGCTTGCGCGCAAAGCAACGTCACCGTGTACGGCCGCCTCAACACCGGCCTCGAGTCGCTGCGCAGCTCGGACGCCAACTCCAGCGTCACGCGCATGAGCAATTATCGTTCGGTGCTGGGCTTTCGCGGCACCGAAGACCTGGGCGGCGGCCTGAAGGCGATCTTCCAGATCGAGGGCACGCTGGCACTCGACACCGGCGCCGGCGGCCTGGCCTCGCGCGATACCCGGGTGGGCCTGGAAGGCTCTGCCGGCACCGTCTTCATGGGGAACTGGAATTTGCCCTACAACACCGCCACAGCCAGCCTCGATCCGTTCTATCCCACCACGGCCGGCTACATGAGCATCATGGGCAACGGCGCAGGCGCCACCGTCAACAATACCAGCGACACGTCCTCGTTCGACCGCCGCCAGCAAAACAGCCTGCATTACTGGTCGCCCGTGTGGCACGGCGTGCAATTGCGGGTGGCGCGTTCGGCTGCCGAAGAACGCCCGGCCAGCGGCGCCAAGCCCTATCTGAACTCGGGTGCGCTGGTGTTTGAACAGGGCGGCTGGTACGCCACCGGCGCGTTCGAGAGTCACCACGAGTACCAGGGCCCGGGCAGCAGCGACACCGGCGCCAAGCTGGGCGCCGCCTACACTGCCGGGGCCACGCGCGTGGCGCTCGTCGGCGAACAATTGAAGTACGAGCTACCGGGCGGCACGCTCAAGCGCCGCGCAGCCTATGTATCGGTCACGCACCAGGCCGGGCGCCATGCGTTCAAGTTCGGCATCGCGCGCGCGGGGGATGGCAAGGGCAGCGCCCCCGATGGCGTCCAGGTGGGCAAGGTGCGCAAGGGGGCCGATACGGGCGCCACCCATTACACGGCCGGTTACGACTACCTGCTCAGCAAGCGCACGACGGTGTTCGCGTTTTACACGCACCTGAAAAACCAGCGCAATGCCAGCGTGGATTTTGCCATCAACGGTTTGGGCGCCGCTGCGGGAGCCAGCCCGGGCGCCACGCTCAAGGGCGTGTCGCTGGGCTTGCGCCACAACTTCTAAATTACTTCAACACACCACGCACGGCCGGCGCTGCACCAGCGGCGGCTTCGGTGGCTTGTAGCGCGGATCGATCGCCGGTTCCGGCGTGTGATAGCTGAACGGCGTGATGATGATCGGCGGGATTGCCGGCGGCGCCGACGGCGGGCCCTTGGGGCCACCGCCCGAAGAACGCGTGGCGCCGCGTTGGCGCCCGGTTGTGTGTGGACACGCGGCGGGGATAGCTTGCCCCTCGCACCATACTAGCCATGCCATGTTGTGGCCCTCCCTCAACTGGTCAGACATTCAGTATAGAACGGCATAACTTTAAATCAAGGAACAATCGGGTTACCTGGCAACTTCGGCCTGCTGCGCCGCTGGTCGCCGCCTGCCTGCGTTCCAACCCGCCATTTCTACGTTTTGTCGCAATCCGGTGGCTGCCGCAGCACCTGGTCGGTACAGTTCAACCATGCCAAACGGCACCTGAACAACACACACAACAACGGGGAACCACCATGACCAGCACCGCCAAAAAACTGTTAGCCGCCGCCATCGTCTTCGTGCTTGCCCTGTCCCTGTGGGACTCGGTGCTGGGCAATAACATGCACATCAATATCGACGGCGATGAATTCGACGGCCCGCTCGGCGCCCTGTTCGGCCTGGTGCTGGCCGGCGGCGGCATCCTGATCGCGGCAGTGGCCGTGACCTGCGCCGCAGTCTTCGTGGGCGTGCTGTGCGCCGGTATCGGCATGGTGCTGGTCAGCGCGCTGGTACTCGCTGCGGTGATCGTGCTGGCGGCCATGTCGCCGCTGTTGCTGCCACTGCTCATTCCCGTGGGCCTCTACTGGATCTTCACCGCCCGCGCCCGTCGCCAGCGCCGCGCCACGTACCAGCAAACCGCTTAAACTCTTTCAATCGGAAGCGGTTGGGGCTTGCAGCCCCGGCCGATCCGACCCAATACCGTCCTGTAGCTCCACCCGGTTGCGCCCTGCGCGCTTGGCGCGGTACAAGGCCTGGTCCGCACGGATCAGGGCCGCGTCGCCACCGGGCAGTTTGCCCCCCATGACCGAAATGCCGATGCTGACCGTGACGTGCAAGCTCACGCCGCTACCCAGCTGCAAGGGACTCAGCGCCACCCGCTGGCGCAGCCGTTCGGCAAACACGGCGGCCGCCGGCAAGGTGGTCCCCGGCAGCAGCATGGCAAATTCCTCGCCGCCCATGCGGCCCACCATGTCGATCTTGCGCTGCTCATCGAGCATCAGCACGCCGAGCTGGCGCAGCACCGCGTCGCCGGCCGCGTGGCCGTGTTCGTCGTTGATGCGCTTGAAGTGGTCGATATCAAGTTGCAGCACTGCCGTGCAGGCGCCGATATCGCGCCGCAGCCGCGCCTCCTCGTCGGCCAGGCGGTGCATGAATTCGCGCCGGTTGGCCAGCCCGGTGAGGAAGTCGGTGGTGGCCAACACGCGCAGCTCGTCGTGCATGCGGCGCTTCTCGGTCGTGTCCACGGTGGAGACGATGACGAAGTCCAGGCTATCGGTGTGGCCCGGCATGATCATCAGGGTCAGCTCGTTGTGGCGCATCACGCCGTCGAGGCGGCGGAAGCTGCCCTCGCACACGAAGAAATGCTCGCCGCGCGCCAGCGCCGCCAGCGCCTGGGCAAACGCCGGCATGGCGGCGGCCTCGAAATTTTGCGCCAGCGTGATGGCGGCCAGGTCCTGCGGACCGGCGCCGACCTGGCGCCGCGCCGCCGCATTCAAATCGACGATGCGCACCAGCGCCGCCAGCCGCGCCACCTGGCTCGGATTGGCTTCGAGGTAGCGGCCCATGTCGTCGATGCCGGACGCGGTGAGCTCGGCCAGCGCGGTGTGCAGCGCCGACCAGTCCTGCTGCCACAGCGCCACCGGCGCGTGGTCGTACAGGCGGCGGAAGCGAGCCTCGCCGGCGCGCACGGCCTGCGCCGCCTGCGCCTGTTCGATGGCGATGCCGGCCAGCCGCGCGGCCTGTTCGATCAGGGCGATATTGGCCATGCTGGGCTGGCGCGCTTCGCGCTGGTACACCGAGAAGGTGCCGATCACCGCGCCGCCGGCGCCGAAGATCGGATCGGACCATCCGGAAGCGATGCCAGCGCGCAGTGCGATGTCGCGGTGTTCCATCCATGCCGGCGCGTTGTGCAGGTCTTCCACCACCACCCTGCGCCCGGACAGCACGGCTTCCACGCATGGCCCGCCATTACCGTGCAGCGCGGTGCCGTGGATGGCGGCGTTGAAGAACGGCGGCAAACCTGGTGCGGCCGCCACCAGCAGGTGCTCGCCCTGCTCGTCGAGCAGCAGCACGCTGCACAGCAATTCCTCGTTGTCCGTCTCCACCCCGGCCACCACGCTCTCGAGGATGGTCTTGAGTGGCGCGCCGGTGGCCAGCAGCTCCAGCACGCGGCGGCGGGTCTGTTCGCGCCGTTCGCCGTGCACCCTTTCGGTGACGTCGCGGAACGACCAGATGCGCGCCGGTTCGCGGCCCAGTTGCAGACCGCGCGTGTGCTGCTCGATCACGCGGCCGTCCTTCAACCGCAGCAGCGCCTGCTGCGGCAACTGCCAGTCGCCATCCTGGTCCGGCTGCGCCAGCGGCAGCAAATGCGGGGGGGCGAGCTCGAACTGGCCCTCCTCGGGGCGTGAAAGCTGAGCGCGCAGGTGCGCCATCAGCACCGCGCCGTCGCTGTCCCAGTCAAAATATTCGGGCACGTTCCACAGTTCGCGGAAGCGCCGGTTGGCGTTCAGGATCGAGCCCTTGAAATCGTCCGCCAGGATGCCATCGACGGTGGAATCGAGAATGCTGCGCAACATGGCCTGGCTGCGCCGGGCGCTGTCGGCCATGGCCAGCAGCGCGCCCTGCCCTTCCTTGAGTTCCGCCGCCAGCGCGGTGCTGCGCGCCAGCGCCTGGTGGGCGCGCACGCGGCCGCGCGCCAGGGCCCAGGTCAGGCAGGCGGCCAGCACGCTGAGCAAGGCGCCGCACAGCGCGATCAGGCGCATGCGGTCGGTGGCGGCCACGTGGGCCGCATGCGGCATGGCGATGCGCAGGGTCCAGCGGTGGCCGCCCAGCGACAGTTGCTGGATGCTCGACCGCATGCGCACCGGCGCGGCGTTGACGGCGCCGGTGGCGCCAGCGCTGCGGTAAACCAGGTTATCGCTGGTTGCGCTCTCGCCGTCGTGGACCTCCACCGCCAGCCCGGCCGTGCGCGGGGTGCCCAGGCGAACCATCAAATCGCCCACCCGGAACGGCGCGAACACCCAGCCCGTGAGCGCCGCGCGCCGTTCGGCCACGGTGGTCACAGGCTTGCCGCGGCTGTACAGCGGCAACAGCATCAGGAAGGCCGAGCGCGGCGCTTCGGCCAGGTCGTCGAGCAGGCGCACGGCGCCGGTCATGGCCGGCAGCCCGGTGTCGCGCGCGCGGTCGAGTGCGACGCGGCGCAGCGGCTCGCTGGCGGCGTCGAAGCCGAGCGCGCGCAGGCTCAGGGGATTGGGCGGCTCGCTATACACGGTGGGGGCATACCAGGCGCGTTCGCCGGCCGGGTAGATATGGTAGCTGGGATTGGCGCCCGGCTCGCGGCGCACTGCCGCCTCGTGCGCTGCGCGGGCGCCGCCGGGCACCAGCTGCATGTAGCCGATCGACTGCACGCCGGGCGAATGGCGCGCCAGTCCCTGCCCCTCGAGATACGTGCGGAACTCGCGGCGGGTGACTTCTTCGGAACTGTAGAACAGCCCCTGCACGCCGTACAGCACCTGGACATAGGTTTGCATGCGCTGGTCGAGCTGGTTGACCAGTTCGCGCACGCGCACTTCGAAATCGGCTTGCAGCTCCTGGTCGGCATCGCTCCGGGCATCGCGCCACAGCAAGCCGGTGAGGCCCAGGCTCACGGCCAGCACCAGCGCCGACATCATGCGTGGCGATTGTGCCAACGCCAGCGCCGGCGCCAGTGCCGACGCCAGTAAGCGACGTTGGCGGGATGGCGCTGGCGCGGCCGGATCCACTTAGTTCCCGGCGCCCGTGAACTGGCGGTAGCCGCGCGCGCGCAGTTCGCACGCCGGGCAGGTGCCGCAGCCATAGCCCCAGTCGTGCAGCGCGCCGCGCTCGCCCAGGTAGCAGGTGTGGGTGCCGGAGCGGATCAGGTCCACCAGCGGCGTACCGCCCAGGTCGTGCGCCAGTTCCCAGGTCTGGCGCTTGTCGCGCCACATGAGCGGGGTTTCGAGCTTGGTGCGGGTGTCCATGCCCAGGTTGAGCGCCACTTGCAGCGCTTTCATGGTGTCGTCGCGGCAGTCCGGGTAGCCGGAAAAATCGGTTTCGCACATGCCGCCGACGAGCACCGTCAGGCCGCGCCGGTAGGCCACGGTGGCGGCCACCGTCATGAACAGCAGATTGCGGCCCGGGACAAAGGTGTTGGGCAGGCCGTTGGCCTGGGTTTCGATGGCGATATCGTGGGTCATCGCGGTCTGCGAGATCTTCGAGATCAGCGACAGGTCAATCATGTGGTCCTCGCCCAGCTTGGCGTCCCACGCGGGATTGAGGGCGCGCAGGCTGGCGATCAGTTGCGGGCGCACGGTGAGTTCGACGGCATGGCGCTGGCCGTAATCGAAACCGATGGTTTCGACGCGCGCGTAATTTTTGAGCGCCCACGCCAAGCAGGTGGTGGAATCTTGTCCACCGCTAAACAGGACCAGGGCGGAATCGGTTGGCAGCATTGCTTTTCTTTCCAGATGTATCAACTATTATTAGTACGCCATGATTCGGGGCATTCCGGTACCATGCGGTGAACGCACTACCCCTGATGGAGTCTCATGTTACCGGCATCGCCCGCAAATAAATCGGCAAGACCACGAATTTTGGCACATCTTGTGACAAAAGTATCCGTGCTGCTTGCAACAACCGCAGTGACGGCCGTGGTCCCCTCGTTGGCAATGGCCCAGGAGGAGCAAACCACCGCGCCGGCGCCGCTCTCCGAGCCTGTCACTGCGCCTGTCACCACGCCCGCCGCCGTCGCTGCCAGCGAGGCCACTGTCGCCGCCAACGCCGCACCGGTCATCATCAAGTACACGGTGCGCATCGACGCACCGGGCGATTTGAAGGAATTACTGGAAGACAACCTCGACCTGCAACGCTTCCGCGACAGTCCGCGCATGACGCGCGAACAGCTGTTCCGGCTGGTGCGCGCCGCACCCGAGCAAATCCGCACGCTGGTCTCCACCAGCGGCTACTACACGCCCGAAGTATCGGTGACGTTCGACCGCAACGCCGCGCCGGCGGTGGTCGATGTCAAGGTGGTGCCGGGCGAACCGGTACGCGTGGGCGAGACCGACCTGGTACTCGAAGGCTTTGCCCCCAATCCCGAGCAGCCGGCCGACAAGCAGTTCGACGCTCAGGCGCTCAAGGCCAGCTGGCCGCTCAAGAAGGGCACCGTGTTCCGCCAGGACGAGTGGGAAGGCGCCAAGCGCGCCATCCTGCGCCAGGTCGTGCAAACCCGTTACCCGCGCGCGCAACTGACCGACAGCCGCGCCACCGTCGATCCCGAAGCGCACACCGCCAACCTGCGCGTGGTGCTCGACAGCGGCCCCGAGATGCGCTTCGGCGAGCTGCGCATCGAAGGCCTCAAGCGCTACCCGGACACCGTGGTGCGCAACCTCAATGCGATCAAGCCCGGCGACTACTACAGCGAAGCGGCCCTGCAGGCCTACCAGTCCAAGCTGCAGGACACCGGCTACTTCGCCAGCGTGGAAGTGAGCGCGGACCTGAGCGCAGTGCTCGACCAGCAGCTGGCCACGGCCGAAGGAGAGACCGCCGCCCCTGCCACCACCGCCGCGTCCATGGAGCCGCTGCCGCTGCTGGTACGCGTGACCGAGAACAAGCGCAAGAATGTCAGCGCCGGTGTCGGTATCAGTACCAATACGGGTAACCGGGCCTCGGTCACTTACGACGACTTGCAGGTGTTCGGGCTGCGCATGAAAAGCGCGCTCACGCTCGAGACCAAGAAGCAGACCGCCAAGACCGACCTGTACTTCCCGATCACGCCCGAAGGCTACAACCACAGCATCGGCCTGACCTACGAGCGCAGCGACATCGCCGGCGAAGTCACGGCCGTGTCGAGCATCGCCGGCAAGCGCGCCTGGGGCACGCCGCTGCTCGAGCGCAGCTTCACGCTGGAGCTGCTGTCCGAGACCAAGTCGGTGGGCGCCATTCCCAAGGTCACCAGCAAAAGCTTGCCGCTCACGTACGCGGTGACCTGGCGCCGGCTCGACAACCTGCTGCTGCCCACCAAGGGCTACGCCATCAATGCCCAGATCGGCGGCGCCGTGCTGCCGGTGCTCACCGATGAAAAATTCGTCCGTGGCTACCTGCGCGGCGTGTACTACAAGCCGTTCGGCGCCAGCTCCAACATCATCCTGCGCGCCGAAGCCGGCGCGCTCGGTTCCGGCAGCAAGACCGGCGTGCCGTCCGTGTTCCTGTTCCGCGCCGGCGGCGACCAGTCGGTGCGCGGTTACGCGTACCAGGAACTGGGCGTGAAGGAAGGCGACGCCACCATCGGCGGGCGCTACCTGGCCACGGCCAGCGCCGAATACCAGTACTGGTTCAAGCCCACCTGGGGCGCGGCCGTGTTCTACGACGCCGGTAACGCCGGCGACCGGGTCAAGGACCTGCATCCCAAGTCCGGCTACGGCGTGGGCGCGCGCTGGAAAAGCCCGGTTGGTCCGCTCAATGTCGACGTGGCATATGGTCACGCGGTTCAAAAATATCGTTTGCACTTCTCGCTGGGATTCACTTTCTGATGTCCGACCAACTTAACCACGATCCCCAAGAGAGCGCGCCGGAATCCGCCAGGAAGCCGCGCCGCTGGCCGCGCCGCGTGTTCATCTCGCTCATGGTGCTGGTGCTGCTGCTGGGCGGCGCCTTCTGGCTGCTGGGCCGCGAATCAACCTTGCAGCAGCTGGTGCAGCGCGTAGCGAGTGCCAGCGGCGGCAGTATTTCCGTCACCGGCGTCACCGGCTCGCTGTACCACCGCATGCATATCGGCCAGTTGGTCTATAAAACCAAGGACAGTACCGTCACTGCGCAAAGCATCGACATCAACTGGTCGCCATTGCAGTATTTTTCGGAAGGCCTGCAAATCAGCGAGCTGCACGTGGCTGCGCTCACCGTGCGCAGCACCGGCAAGTCCGACGAACCAACCACCATGCCCGCTTCGCTGGCGTCGCCGTTCCGTCTGAGCCTGTCCGATGCGCGGCTCGACAAATTGATCATCGCCAGCGACACCGGCACCACCGTCATCGACAACCTGCGCTTCGCGCTGTACGGCGACAAGACCAGCTGGCACCTGGAGGACGCTTCGGCCAGAACCCCGTTCGGCCAGGCCAAGGCCGATCTGACGATTGCCGGCGCGCGTCCGTTCGCGCTCAAGGGCACGGCCTCGCTCACGCAGGCGCTGGTGGCCACGCCCGCCGCGCCGGGCACCGCCGCCACGCCGGTGGGCCAGGCGCCTACCCCGGCAAGGTTGACCTTGCAGGCCGGCGGCAGCCTGGCGCTGCTGGAACTCAAGGCCAAGGGCGATGCGGGCGCCGCCACCGGCACCGCATCGCTGGCGCTGGCGCCGTTCGATCCGGTGATCCTGCGCGCCATCGACCTGGTGGCCCGCGACATCGACCCGCACGGCTTTGACGCCGGCCTGCCGCAGGCGAAATTCAACCTCAAGGTGCAGGCGACCATTGCGCCCGACCAGAAGCTGGCGGGCGAGTTCGAGCTGATCAACCAGGGCAAGGCCGGTCCGCTCGACCAGGACCTGTTGCCACTGGAAGTTTTCCGGGGCCGCCTGGGCGGCACGCTGACCGTGTCCACGCTCGACAACGTGCTGCTCGACCTGGGTCCCGCCGGCCGCTTCAACGGCGGCGGCAACGTTGCCCGCACCGGCATCGACGGCGGCATCGACACGGCCAGCTTCAAGCTGCACACCGACCGCCTCGACCTGTCCTTGCTGCACACGGCCGCCAACAAGACGGCCATCGGCGGCGACATCGTCCTGGCCAGCACCGCCACCAAACAGACCTTGAACGCCAGGCTGGCCGACAAGGGCCTGCGCCTGGACGCCGACGCCACCCTGGCCGACGCCCTGCTGCAATTGCAGCAACTGCGCCTGGTCGCGAAAAATGGCAGCATCAACGCCACCGGCCAGTTGAGCCTCAAGGATCAGCAGGCGTTCAGCGCCAAGGTGCGCACGCAGAAGTTCGATCCGTCGGCGCTGGTCCCAAGCTATCCGGCCGGCGACCTCAATATCGACGTCAATGCCGCCGGACATATCGCGGGCAAACCCGCCCCCGCATGGAAAGTGGCGGCCGACTTCCAGGTCAAGCCCAGCAAGCTGTATGGCCAGCCGCTCACCGGCGCCGGCAAGCTCAATGCCGATCCCACCCATATCAGCGGCGTCGATGCGCGCCTGGCCATGGGCCAGAACACCGCCACCGTTACCGGCAGCTTCGGTGCGCCCGGCGAGCAACTGCGCTGGAAGGTCGATGCGCGCCAGTTGGCAGCCGTGAGCCCCGACCTGATCGGCGCCATCAACGCCAGCGGCGTCGTCACCGGCACCATGGACCTGCCACGCACCAGCTTTGAAGCCGACGCGCGCGGCCTGGGACTGGCCTCGGCCAAGCGCCCCGCCAACGACAGCGTGATCCACGCCAGTGGCGACGTCGCCATGGCGGGTTCCGCAAAAACGCCGGAACTGAAAATGACCGGCACCGTGCAGCGCCTCAATCCTGCCGCCTTTGGCGCCGCCCAGGCCGGCGCCATCAACGCCGCCTTTACGGCGGACGCGCGCCTGTCCGCCGACTGGCGCGCGGGCCTGAACCTGACCTTGCAACCATCGACGCTGTCGAACGCCCCACTGTCGGGCTACGCCAAGTTGTCGGCCAATGCAAAAGACATCAGCAACGCCGACATCGACCTGCGTCTGGGCGCCAACAGCCTGGTTGCCAAGGGCAGTTTCGGCAGCGCCATGGATAAACTGGACTGGAAGCTCGATGCACCGCAACTGGCCGCTCTGGGTCCGCAGTTTGCCGGCATCCTGCACGCCAACGGCACCCTGTCCGGCACCACCGCCCGCCCCGCGATTTCGCTGAGCCTGGACGGCAGCAAGCTGCGCGCGCCAGGCCAGCAGCAGGTCGAGAGCATCCGTGGCAGCGCCACGCTGGGCAGCACGGCCGCCGCACCGGCAGCGCGCACTGGCAATCGCGCAGCGGCAGCAACGGCGGACGTGCCCCTGGTCAGCGACATCGAGATTACCGGCTACGAATCGCCATCGATCAAGATCGCCAAGGCGCGCCTGCAAACGGCAGGTACGCGCAGCGCCCACACCATCACGCTGGCCGCCAACAACAGCGACTTCGACGCCAACGTGCGTATAAAAGGCGGCTGGGCCAACGACACCTGGACCGGCGCCATCGACGCGCTGCAAAACAAGGGCCGCTTCGCGCTGGCGCTGGTGGCGCCCGCCCCGCTGCGCCTGGTCGCGCCCAAGGACAGCGGCGTGGCCGGCCTGGCGCGTCCCGAGCAGATCGCACTGGGCACCACCACCATCAAGATCCGCGACGGCAGCGTGCGCATCGACAACCTGGAAAAGAATGGCGGCGCCTGGCGCAGCAAGGGCCAGGCCACGGCGTTACCGGTCTGGTACCTGGGCCAGTTGTCGGACGCGTGGCGCGACAGCGTGCGCGGCAACATGACCATCGGCGCCGACTGGGGCGTGAACCTGCAAGCCGGCGCCAAGAACAGTGCACCGGTGCTGGCCGGCGCGTTCCACGTGTTCCGCGAACAGGGCGACATCACCATCATCGGCGCCGACCTGTCGCAGCCGCTAGGCCTGAAAACCCTGGACGCGCGCGCCACCGTCAACGACGGCGCGCTGCGGGTGGAGCTCAATGTCGATGGCACCCGCGTGGGCCAGGCGCGCCTGGACGGCACCGCCCAGCTGCGCGACGGCCGCCTGGCCAACGACAGCCCGTTCACCGTGACCGGCAGCGCCAATATGGGTTCGCTGGCGTGGCTGGCGCCCCTGGCCGGCCAGCCGGGACTGGAAATCGACGGCATCCTCAAGCTGGCGCTGGAAGGCAGCGGCACCATCGGCGCACCGCAGCTCACCGGCGACATCAACGGCCAGAAGCTGGTGGTCAACCTGCCCGACCAGGGCATCAAGCTGCGCAACGGCGTGCTGCAGGCGCGCCTGACCGGCGACCAGTTGCAGCTGCAAACGCTGAGCTTTGAAGGCCAGCAGGGCCGCGCCCAGGCTGACGGCTGGATCCGTTACGCCGGCAACGAAGCGACCATGCAGCTGAAACTGACCGCCGACAAGCTCGAAGTGCTGTCGCGCCCCGACCGCCTGCTGGTATTGAGCGGCCAGAGCACGCTGGTGCGCGACGCCAAACACTTCCAGCTCGATGGCAAATTCCGCGCCGACCGCGCGAATATCGAACTGGGCGACGAAAACGCGCCCACGCTGTCGAACGACGTGGTCGTCCTCGGCAAGGGTGCGCCAGCGCCGGCCACCAAGCCGACGCAGGGCCTGCCGCTGAACATCGACGTCGAGGCCGACCTGGGCGACTCGTTCAAACTGAAGGGCATGGGCATCGAGACCGAGCTGGCCGGCGCGGTGCGGGTACGCATCACCGACCGCCGTCCGCCGCGCGTCAATGGGTCGATCCGGGTAGTGGGCGGCACGTACGCGGCGTATGGCCAGAAGCTGGCGATTGACCGAGGCGTGATCAACTTCACCGGCGCCTACGACAACCCCGGCCTGAACATCGTGGCCGTGCGCCGCCGTCCCGAGGGCGAGCAACTGAGCGAGACCAACGTGGAAGCCGGCGTGGAAGTGCGCGGCACGGCGCTGGCGCCATCGGCCAAGCTGATCTCCACGCCAACGGTACCGGACAGCGACAAGCTGTCCTGGCTGGTGCTGGGCCACGGCATCGAAAACACCGAGGGCAACGACATGGCGCTCCTGAGCACCGCCGCCGGCGCGCTATTCGGCGGCAAGGGCCAGGGCAAGCTGGCCAGTTCGCTGGGGCTCGATGAACTGGGCGTGGGGCAGGCATCGGGCAGCGCTGCCGGTGCGGCCACCGGTTTGCAGAACACCGTGGTCACGGTGGGCAAGCGCATTTCTTCGCGCGCCTACCTGAGTTTTGAACAGGGTGCGGGCACGGCGACCAGCCTGGTCAAACTCAAGTACAAGCTCAATCCGCGCATCTCGCTGCAGTTCCAGACCGGGACCAATAATGCGCTCGATGTCTTGTACAGCTGGGCGTTCGATTAACCCCGGGGCTGGGCGTTCTTGAGGTACTTCTCCAGCCACGCATTGGTCTCATACAGCATGTGCATGATCGATTCCCGCGCCCGGTAGGCGTGGGATTCGTTCGGCAGCATCACCAGCCGCGCCGTCCCGCCCAATCCCTTGATCGCCTGGAACATCCGTTCGCTTTGCAGCGGGAACGTGCCGGAGTTGCTGTCTTCCGCGCCGTGGATCAGCAGCATCGCATCCTTGATGCGGTCCGCGTGGTTAAACGGCGACATGGCCTGGTACACGGCCGGCGCCTGCCAGTACGGCCGCTCTTCCGACTGGAAGCCGAACGGCGTTAACGTGCGGTTGTACGCGCCGCTGCGGGCAATCCCGGCGCGGAACAGCCGCGTATGGGCCAGCAGATTGCCGGTCATGAAAGCGCCGTACGAGTGGCCGCCGATCGCCAGCCGTTCGCGGTAGCCCACGCCGCGCCGCACCACCTCCTCCACTGCCGCTTGCGCATCGGCCACCAGTTGCGCCAGATACGTGTCGTTCGGCTCTTCCTCGCCATTGCCGATGATCGGAAACGACGGGTTGTCCAGCACCGCGTAACCCATGGCCAGGTACGCCGCCGGGCCCCAGTAGCTGACCGCATTGAAGCGGTACGGCGAACCGGTGGTCTGGCTGGCCGCGCCGGCCGACTTGAACTCCTGCGGGTATGCCCACATCAGCAGCGGCAGCGGGCCGTCGCGCACGCTATCGTAATCGGGCGGCAGCATCAGGGTGGCGGTCAGCTCCACGCCGTCGTGGCGCGGGTAGCGGATTTGCTCCTTGTGGATGTCGCGCAGCTGCGGCGTGGGATGGGGATAATGCGTGAGCGCGCGCAGTTGGCGATCGTCCGGCTTGGTCAGATCGCGCAAATAATAATTGGGACGCTCGAGGGGCGACTCGCGCGTGGTGAGCAGCAGCGTGCCATCGTCGTTCAACACCGCCGCGACGTTTTCAAAGTATGGCGCCTGGCTCTGGAACAGCCGCGTCTTTTCGCGCGTGGTCAGGCTCAGGCGGTCGAGGAACGGGCGGTCGCCGTCGGGCGTGGCGCCCGCGCCATCGAGCAGGATGGTGGTATTGGGGCCGATCAGCAGGCGCGGGAAGCCGCTGGCGTCGGCGCGCATCACCGGCGATCCGGGGCTGTTGTAGCGGTCTTCGTAGGAGCCGGAGTGAATCAGTTCCGGTGGAGTGGACAGGTGACCGGGGGCGATCATCCACTGCCTGTACTGGCGTGTTTTGTGCCAGCGCTCGTTGACCAGCGCCACGTCCTCGCGGCCCCAGGCCATGCCGCCGTAGCGCATCGACAGGCGCGCCAGCACCAGCGGCGGTGCATGGAACGGCGCCGCGTGCAGGTACACCAGGTCGCGCACGCCGTCCGGCACCTCGCACGCAGGGTCGCCGCCGTCCTGCGCCTCGGCCCAGACCAGCGACGCCGGCGCGTCGGCCCGCCATGACACGTGGCGCACGCCGCTTGATACCGCATCGTTCCCCGGCGGCAGGCCTTCTTCGAGCGGCAGGTTGGCCACCGTATGCAGCAGCATGCCGTGCAGGTCGCGCACTTCCACCCGCTCGCCAAAGCTCGATGCGGTGACAATATACGAGTATGGGCGCGTCACACTCTGCGTGAGCAGGTACTCGCCGCCCGGCGCCACCGAGGTGCGCGAAAACTGCCCCGGCTCGCCGATCGGACGCGCCTTGCCATCAAGGCTCAACAACACCATCTGCACCGTAATGTAGTACTCGAACAGGCGTGCGTCGTCCTCGTTGCGCAGCAAGTCCTGGTAGGTGCGCAGCTGGCGTACGGCGCCATCGGCTTCGCTGTCCTGCAGGATCGGACCGGCCGGCACGCCGCTCGCCTGCGGCGGCTTGCCGATGCCCACCGGGCGCCAGTGCACCAGCAGGCCGCTGCTGTCGGGCAGCCAGTTGAAGCCGCGCGTGAGTACGGCCGACAGAGGCTGCGGCGACAGCTTGCGCGCACGGCGCGCGGCGATATCGACCAGCCACAGTTCCACTGCGCCCGTATCTTCGCCCACGCCGCCTTCGAGCGCCACGTGGGTAAAGGCCAGGTGGCGCTGGTCGGGCGACCAGCTCAGGTCCGACAGCCGCAGGTCCGGCGGCAGACCGGCAATCGCGCTTTCCTCGTGGCTGGCGATATCGAGCAGCGACAGGCCGGTGCCGAACGAGAAGCGCGAACCGGCATACGTGCGCGGGTTGATGCGCAGGCCGGCCAGTTTCAGTTCGGGTTGCGCCACTTCGGCAATGCCGGGCAGCGCGGGCGTTTGCACCACGGCGGCGGTGTCGCGGCGCGGGCTCAGGCTCAGTGCCGGCGCGCGTGGCGCATCGACAATCGCCTGTAAAGGTTCGGGCGGCAGGCGGTAGCCGGTGTCGGACGCGCCCTGTTGCGGCGAGGCGGCCATCAGGCCAGGGGTTGCGGGCGGCACGGTGCGTTGTTGTTTCATGGAGGTCCTTTCCAGTGGCCGGCGATGCGGGCGCTGCTCGATTCCAGTTTGCCGGGTCGAGGGTGCCGAGTCGAGTGTGCTTATCCTACCCGTGAATGTCAATCGCCGGGCACACTACTCTGGCGTACAATCGCTGTTCTCGAAAAACCGCTGTGGGCAGATTATGGAAATGACTACTATTGTGCTGTTGCTGCTGGTGCCGGTGGCCGTGTGGCGCATCTACTCGCGCCTGAAAGCCATGCTGGTGCGTACCCAGTCCGAATTATGGAAGCACTACACGATGGCCGGCATCATGGCCGCCGCGCTGCTGGTGCTGCTGGTGCTCTCGATCGGCAAATGGCCAGCGCTGGGCGCGCTGGTGGCCGGCGCCGCGCTGGGCGCCTGGCTTGGCCGGCGCCAATTCGGCCTGACGCGCCTGCGCAACCTGCCGGAAGGCTTTTTCTATACGCCCGACCGCCGCCTGCCACTGTTGATCATCATGCTGTTCGTCAGCCGCCTGATTTACCGCCTGTTCGAGGCGTACCTGCATATGCACGACGGTATCGCGCTCGACCCCGACTTCCTGGGCAGCCCGGTCACCACCGTGGTCTTCGGTCTGCTGGCGGGCTTTTATCTGACCTACAGCGTGCTGCTGGTGCGCTGGCACAAGAGCCAGACGCCATTACCGAAGCCGATCAACATCTTCGATATCAAGTAAAAAAAGGGGCAAGGAGTGAAGACTCCCTGCCCCTTTTACCATCAAGCTGCCTGACCGTCAGGCAGCCTTGGCGGCCGCCTTGGTGGTGGCCGATGAAGCAGGCTTGGCGCCTGCTTTACCTTCTGCCTTGCCAGCCTCCACGTCCGCCGCCCGCCGTTGCAGCACGAAGATCGGCTGCGCCCACTGGGTGTCCTTCTTCTTTTTGCTGGTGATCAGCGTCAGTTCCGAAGGATCGTAGACGTCGGTGTTGTGCGTGAGCGGCGTCGTCATCAGGTACTGGGCGTCGGTGTTCTTCAGGAACTCGCCCACCAGCTGGATGTTGCGGATATCGAGGTGAGCAAACGGTTCGTCAATGAACACGAAACCGCCGGAACCCTCTTCCGATTTCAGCAGCGCGATCAGGAGCACCAGCGACTTCATCACCTGCTGGCCGCCCGACGCTTCGCCGTCGTTCATGCCGATGATGCCCTTGCCGTCGAACTTGAAGCGCACGTGCAAACCGGCCTGCGACAGCAGGACATCGTCGTTTTCCAGCTTGACCGGATCGGCGTGCACCTCGATGCCGGCCAGTTCGCCGAGCTCCTTGATGTTCTTCGAATAGGTCTTGATGGTGTAGCGCAGCCGCTCCATGTAGGCTCCGCGCGCGTTGCCGGTGGCTTCGATGGCGCGGTTGTTCTGGTAGCGGCGCTCTTCGGTTTCCGACTGGCGCCCGCTCAGTTGCTCGTTCAGGCGCGTGTACTGGTCGATCACGGTGGCATCCAGTTCCCAGTCGCTGCGGGCGAGACTCGCTTCGAGCGTATGCAGGCGCAGCGTGACCTGGTGCGTGTTCTGGTGCTCGGCCACCAGCGCCAGGCGGCGCTCGAGGCGGCGCCAGGCCTTGGGCAGGTGGCGCCAGTTCTTGCGCAGCGTGAGCAACGCGCGCGCGTGGTCGGCGCGCTGCTCGATCTGGCGTTTGAGGTTCAGGCGCGTGCCCGCTTCTGCTTCCGACAGCGCGAAGCGCGCGTTCTGGCACGTGGTGTCGGCACGGGTGCGCGCCACCACGGCGGTCTTGATCAGGTTTTGCAGCTCGCCCAGTCGGCTGCCTACTTCCGTGCGCTCGGCGCGCAGCGGTACCGCGTTGCGCGCCGCTTCCTCGAACTCGTCGTGGCGCGCCGCCATTTCCTTGGCCGCGTCCACGCCGGCCAGGCGGGTTTTCAGCGCGCTGATCTCGGACGCCAGCTTCGATACCGCCAGCGTCAGCGTATCTTCCTGCGCTTCCAGTGCCGGCAGCGCTTTCTGGATTGCTTCCATGCGTTGGGTGCGGCCGGCCGTGCCGAAGCGGTAGCGCGAAGCTTCCACGAACAGCGAGCGGCCACCGCGGCGTTCGCGGTGATAGGCCTCGGGCGTGATCCACTCGTCGTTGTTGCCGAGTTTCGCGCCGGCGTCGACGCTATCGACGCGTGTGATGCGCGAGAGCTGCTCGACCAGCCAGCCTGGCACCTTGGCGGCAAACTTCACCACCGACATCAGGCTGTCGTCGCGGGTGCTGTTGGCGTTGACCAGGTCGGTGACGATGAAGTGGCGATAGCGCTCTTTTTCCGCCAGGCGGTAGGCCGAGGTAGCGTCGCCGGCTTTATCGAGCAGCACCACCGACGCGTAGCCGCCCAACACGCCCTCTACCGCGCCTTGCCAGCGCGGGTCGGTCACTTCGACAATGTCGGACAGCATGGCGTGGCTGATGCCGGCGTCGTTGAGCGCGCGGCGCATGCTGCGCTGTGCTTCCGGCTCCGGCATCGCGGTCTTGCCCTGCAACGCCGAGATGGTGGCCATTTCGCCGGCGATTTTCGAGGCGACGGCGTCACGCGCATTGCGCTGGCGCGCCAGCTCGATTTCCTTCTCTTGCAGCTGCTGCGCCACTTCGGCCAGGTCGGCGCCGGAGTCGGCGGCCAGCTTTTGCAGGCGCGCCTTTTGTTCGAGCAGGCTGTCGAGCGGTTTCAGTTTGCCGTTGATCAGGTTCAGGCGCGATTGCAGCGACGTCGATTCCTGTTCCAGCACCGTCTCGTGCTGCTGCGCCTCGGTCAGCGCCTTGGCAAAACTGGTCACCGCGTGGCGCTTGTCGGCCAGTTGGGCATCGGCCTGCTGCAACGGCTTACGCGCTTCGCGCAGCTGGCGGCTGATATTGCCCTGCTTTTCGCGCGCCTCGTGGTACTCGAGCGTGGGCAGCGCTTCCTCCTGCAGGTTGCGGCGCTCCTTGTTCAGGTCTTCCCATTGGTGGTAGTTGGCCACGCGCAGGCGCAGGCCTTCCAGGTTGGTCTTGGACGCGTCGAGTTCCGCTTCGAAGCGTTTCAGTTCTTCCTCGGTGTCGCGCTGGTGGCGCTTGGCTTCGTCGTAGGCGTCGAGCACTTCCTTGTCGCCGAACACCTGGAACACCAGGTCCAGCAGCTGGCGCGGTGCGTATTCGCACAGCTTGTCGGTCTCGCCCTGCTCCAGCGCCAGGACCTTGGCCATGGCCGGCGACAGGCCGGCGTTGGCCAGGCGCTTGCGGTAGTTTTCCACGCCGAGCCAGTCGTTGCCGACGTCGCCGATGTCTTCGATCTGCACGTTACCGGGCCGCATCAGGTACTGGCGCTTCCAGTCGCCGCCGTTCTTCTGGATCTGGCAGAACAACGTGACTTCGTCGTCGCTGAAAAAACCGGAACTGCGGAACGGGCGGTTCGACAGCTGCCGGCCGACCGCCTTGTTATCGACCACGGCGCGCAGCCAGGCCGTTTGCTGGCCGCTGTGGCGCGCATAGTGCTTATAGGTGCGGCCCATCGAGCAATCGAGGCCGAACAGGGTGCGCAGCGCGTCGAGCAGCGTGGTTTTACCGGAACCGTTCTGGCCGGCGATGGTGATGATCTTGGCGTCGAGCGGGATGTTCTTGATGCGCTGCCAGTAATCCCAGTGGACCAGCTCCAGCGATTTGATATGAAACATGGCTTAATCCTTGGGTGGTTCTTGAGCGTCGTCGAAGGGTACATCGAAGACCGGTACGGCATTGCCATCGGCGTCGTAGTCGGGGTTTTCCATCTCCGGCTCGATCGTTTCCACGGCGTTCGGCGCATCGTCCTCGTACGCGCGCGGCTTCGGTGTGCGACGCGGCACGGCCACCTCCTGCGGCGGCGTGCGTTTGAAGACATCGGCCAGCGCGCCGTTGATGATGCGTTCTTTCAGCAGGTCGGTATCCATCAACAAATCGAGCAGCGGGCCTTCGAGCACCACGTCGCCACGGCGTTCGATGAAGCCGAGCTTGGCCAGGATGGACAGGTTCATGTCCAGTCGGGTCTTTTTACCGAGCTTGTCGCCGAAGTCGGCCAGCAGCGCCTTGTAGGCGATGCCGATCGAGGTGTCTTCGGCACGCGGCAGCGGGCGCTCGGTGCCGAACATGTCGTTCTGCTTGTCGTCCGCGTGCTGGTGGTTTTCCTGGCGCTCGCGCTTGGGCAGAATGATCTGCGCCCACAGCACGACCAGCAGGGCCACGCCGTCGCGCGACAGGCCGAAGTTATTGTTCTGCCAGACGTCCTTGGCGCCGAAAATCTTCGGTTCGATATTGCGCGTCAGAGCCACGGTCACATGGTCGGCATACACGTTGTCGAGCAATTTCAGGCCCACGGCCAGCAGGCGCGCGTCCACTTCGATGCGGAACTGTTCGTCCGCCAGTGCGCGCTTGACCAGGCGGTCGTCGCGGCGCAGGGTCTGATGCGCGAGCAGGCGCGCGATCAGGATTTGTGCATCATCATTCATCGGACTTGTCGCCTTCCGGGTTCAAAGACAGGGTAAGCGAAGCGAGAGACATTGCCGCCACGTGCAGGTCGGGCAGTTGTACCATTTCGTCGCTCGGGGTAAAGGTGACGGGCAGGCGCGCCAGGTCGCCGGTGGCGCCTTGCAAGCGCGCTTCGTCGGCGTCGCCCAGGAGCGGCAGCATCGAGGCGCGGTACGACGCCACAGCGAACGACGCCGGCAGCAGCGATTCGTGCACCTGGATCGAAGGCGCCGCACCGTCCACGCTGGCGGGGAATTTCCCGGGCGAGGTAAAGTCGGCCAGGCGCGCCAGCCATTCGTCGAGTTCTTTTTGCATCGGTGGTCCGTCGCTGATCGTGGTGGGCGCGTCTTCGCCGCTGGGCAGGCCGCCCTGCACCGCGCTGGCGGCGCGGTCGGACAGCAGTTCGGCTTCGGCCACGTCGATCATCTCGGCCGGGGTAATAAACTGCGGCACCACCGGCAGGTCGATGGCGCCCACGGCCAGCGAGGCCAGGTCGTCGTGCTGCAACAGCCAGCGCTTGATGTCGGTGGTGGAGAGACCAGACTGGCCCAGGTGCACGCGCTGGCGCTCGATCTGGTTCAGGGCGCGCGAGAACATGCCCTGCATATTCAGCAGCGACGACTGCGCGCGGCCAATCGCCTGCGCCGCACGGTGGGTGGCGTGGTCGGCGTTTTCGTCGCTGGTGATGGCCCGCAGAATCTCGGAACCCTTCTCCACCCAGTCGCACGCCACGTGCCATTTTGCCTGCGACTCGCGCAGGCGGAACTCGGAGCCGGACGCGATCGCGTCGGCGAATTCCTCGGTCAGTTCCACCAGGCGGCCCAGCAGGTGGTGCAGCTGCTCCACGGTGACGCCGCCCATCATCTGCGAACCGGCCACCTGCGACAGCAAATAGCCCATGTCGGCCGGATCTTCTTCCTTGCCCATGGCCAGCAATGCGTCGATGGCCGAGAGCACGTTGCGCGCCATCGGCGTGACACGATAGACGGCCTGCTGCGGATCCCACGCCAGCAACTGGTTGGTACGCAGGCGCATGAGCACCGTCTCCAGGCTTTCGGGCAGCAGGTAGGCCAGGCGGGTATTGATGTCCGGGCGCGTAAAGCTGGCCGACGCCGTATCGGACGCCAGCTCGCGCAGCACCAGGAGGCGCACCAGCACGCCGTCGAAACCGCCGTGGAACAAGGCTGTAAACACTTGCAGCAGCGGCTGCGCGCGTTTCAGGTGGTAGACCTGCTCGATTTCATCGGCCGAGATATTGGGCTTGAAGTGGGCCTGCAGGCCATCCTGTTGCGAGTCCAGCGCCGGGTCGGGCGCGGACTCGGTTGTCATAGTATCTATCATTCTTTGCCATGTTGGTCGCAACAATCACCGCGTCCTCGCGGGGGCGACAGTATAGCAGTTGCCATCACCGGTTAAGCCGTTCTCACTTTTTGGTGAATTTATCAAGTGTCTGGTCGACGTAGTCGCCATCGGCGTCCTTGAACACCACGCGCACCGGGTACCAGTCCATCGTTGGCGCCAGCCACAGGTCCACCTGCGAATCCTTGTCGTCGGCGGTCTGGCGCACCAGGTGCAGCGCGCTGATCTCGCTGCCGCCCACGCTGATGGTTTCGGTCTTGACCACCTTGAATACCCACTGCTCGGCGTTGCGGCGCGCAGCGACGAAATACGCCCACTCGCTGCCCGGCTTGAACTTCTCGGGCGTGGCGCGGGCGTTGGCGGCCAGCTGCCACTGGATGCTCACCCGATCCTGCTCACCGCCCTTGATCGGATAGGTCTCGTCGCCCACGCTGAAGCTGATGGTCCTGGTGTCGCGCTTGAAGGAGGCGGTGGTGGGCTCCTTGCGGAAGCGCTTTTCCATGAACGACACCGGCGCCAGGCCGTAGTCGTCGATGGCGCCCTCGCTGCGGGTTTCCAGGATCTTGCCGAAGATCGGCGCGCGGCTTTCGGCCGCCACCGAGTACTTGCCGTCGCCGGCGCGCCACTGCACGGTGGCGGTGCCGTTGATGATGAGACCGTGCTGCTTGGCCTTGATGGCATAGGTCAGGTCCGCCGATGGCGGTGCGCTGAACGGGCGCTTGACGGCCGGGTGCTCGCTGTCGGCGGCATGGGCGCCGGTGGCAACTGTGCCCAGCGCCAGGATGGCGGCCACGCTCAGCGCGTAAAAAGTATGGTTGATTTTCATATCATTGTCCGGTAGTTGTTATTTTGGAGACGGTCTGCGTGGTGAGCGCGCCGCTCGCTTCGGTATTGCGTATCTGGACCGGGTACCACTGCATGCCCGGCGCCAGCCAGATATCGAGCCGCGACGAATACGTGCCCGGCTTCGGTGGCCGCGTCAGGTGCCAGGTGACCAGCTTGCCCATCCTGGTATTCAATTCATCTTCGCCCACCAGCTGGAAGCGGAACAGGGCGGCTTCCTTGTCCTCGCCCACCTGGATGTCGATGTCGCCGCCGAACTGGTTGATGTCGGCGCGGCCGATGCCGGCCAGCTGGAACGGCACCGTGGCCTTGTCCTGCGCGCCGGCCAGCAGCGGGTAGCTGCGGTCGGAGGCCGAGAACGAGATCGTGTTCGCACCAGCCGCATTGCCGCCGCCATTGCGGTTGAAGTGGGTGGCGGTCTCGGACCGGCGCGCGCGCTTTTCGGTGGCCTTTTCGGGCGCGATGCCATGGTCGTCGATGGCGCCCTCGCTGCGCAGCACCAGCAGGTTCAGGCGCGTGACCAGCAGGCTCACGCCAGCTTCCACCGACGCCCGGTAGCGGCTGCCGTCAGTATGCCATGTCATCACGGCGGACCCTGTCCATTTGGTGCCATCGGCGTCCACCCGCGCCACGTCCATGTCGAACGTGGCCGATGGCGGCAATTCCACCTTGTAGCGGCGCCCGCCCTGCGGGACCGGTTCGGCGGCCGCCGGCGCGGGTGCGACGGTGGCCGTGTCAGGCGCTGCGTCCGATCCCTGGGCCGCCGCCGGCTCGGGCGCGAGCGCCAGTTCCAGGTCGGCGGTGTCGATGGCCGGCGCGGGCGCTGCGCTGTCCACCGGCGCGATGGCGGCTCCCGCCTGCGCTTGCGCCGGTACCGGCGCCGGCGCACGTGGCCTGGCAAAGGCCGGGCTGGCGACGGGCGGCTTGGTGGGCGGTTTAGCGGCAGGCGGCTTGGCGGCAGCATCAAGCGGCGCAATCTCCTGCAACGGCGCGCTGGCCACGCGCGGCGGCAAGGCCAGGCGCACTTGCGCGGTCACCACCGACGGCAACGCGTTGACGGTGGCCGATGCCGCCAGGTGGCTTGCGGCCCAGTCGATCGCCAGTCCGTGCAGCACCACCGTGGCCGCGCAGAACAGCACCATGCGGCGGCGTTGGGAAAGGAAGGAGGCGATCGTCATGGCGCTAGTTTAACGTGTTCGGCCGAATGCTTCCGGCGCGGCGTTTGCATTGCGGTTGCCGGCGGCAAGCAACGTTGCCAGAAAACTTTGATCGGTACCGCGTTATCTGCTACGCTGAACCAACTACTACAGGAGACTTTCATGGCCCAACCGCAGATGCCGCATATTCCCGGCGCAGCAGTGATGAACGACACGCTCGATTTCGTGAAGAACCTGTGGGGTAGCATGGGCGTGCCCGGCCTGACCACGCCCACCCTGTCGGTCGATGAACTGGACAAGAAGATCAACGACCTGAAGGCGGTCGAGGCGTGGCTCAACCTGAATATGAGCATGCTGCGCGGTAGCATCCAGGCGCTGGAAGTACAGCGCAACACCATCGCCACGCTCAAGTCGGTGGGCGCCAGCCTGGCCGCCGCCGTCAATCAGGGCACCGCGCCAGGGCAGGCGCCGACCGCCGACCACAAATCGATTTTTGATGCCAACCCGTACACCTCGGCCTTCTTCCAGCATGCGCGCGAGGCGGACAAGCAAAAGCCGGCCGCCGAACAGCCACCGCCGCCGCCAGCCCCGGAGCCCAAGGCAGCAGCACCGGCGGCGGATGCGCCGAAGCAGGCTGACGCCACCGCCGGCGCAGCCGCGCTGTGGTGGAATCTGCTGCAGGATCAGTTCAAGCAGGCGGTATCGACCGCTGCTGCATCGGAATCGATGATGGCCGAGACAGCAGCGAAGTTCGCTGCCGCAGCGACGGCCAAGCCGCCAACCGAAGCAGCACCACCAGCCACCGAGGCGCCGGAGCCGGCACCGGACAAAAAGCCCGCCGCCAAGCGTGCAGCACCCAAGCCGGTCAAGCCGGCATCTGGTAAATAGAAATTACGCCAGGCGCAGAATGCGGATGGCGTCGATCAGCCCATCGGCCTGGCGCGTGACTTTCTGGACATCGATCAAACCTTCTTCTTCGAGCAGCTTGGCGCTGTCGAGGGCGCCCTGGAAGCTCTCGATGGTGTCACCCTTGGCGGCGACCGGTTTTACCCAGGCTACGCTGCCAACCTTCATTTTCGTATAGACTTCTTTTGCGATATCGCGCATAAATTTACATCCTCTCTCTTGGTGGTGCGTACTTGATTGCCGCACCTGTTTTAATTCATCTAAACGGTTTAGCTGTCCGGGACCGCGCCATTGGCTGCCTCGTATTCGCTGGCGGCGGCTGCCGCCACCACGCCGGACACCGGCGCCAGCAGCGCCAGTTGTTCCATCAGCTGGGCAAAGCGCGGCTGGCCGGGGGCGATGGCATCGACATGCATCAGCACCTCGATCGCCTCGTCGGCCAGTTCGCGCACATAACCGGTTTGCTGCAGGCGCGAGATCAGGATCTGCGCCGAATTGAACAGGATGCGCATATTGTGCGGCAGCGCGTGGCGCGCCACGCGCATCCAGTCGATGGCCTCTTGCAGCCGTTCGGACTTCCACAACAGCACGCCCTTGTTCATCATGTCGGCCGCTTCCTTGCGCGAGGAGCGGATCAGCTCCGTGCCCTCGTCGCCCATGCGCGCCTTGTCGAAAATCTTCTGCAACTCGTCCATCAACGGCACGTTATCATGGTTGTTGCGCGCAATGTAGCACAGCAGTCCCACCGGCGCTTCCTTCACGCCCACCGCGAACAGCAGGGTCGCCATATCCAGGCACGTGGCGGTGTCGGGCCGGTGACGGCTTTCATCGGCCAGCATGGCTTCCAGCTCGTCGCCCGATTTGCGCGCGCGCCGGAAGTCGCCCGTCTCGTGGTACACCAGGCCCTCGGTGATCTTGGCGCGCAAGGTGACCTGGTCGCCGCCGAACTGGTGGACCGCCGCGTTGAGCAGGCGGATTGCTTCCTTGGTGTCGTTCTTCTTGCCGCACACGCGCGCCATGCCGAAGTATGCATCGACCGTCTTGGCCACCGAGTACTCGCCGATGTCGATACACTTGCGGAACGCCCGCTCCGCCACCGGGATGTTCTCGAGCCGCAGCGCGGTCTGGCCCAGCGTGCGCTGGCGCGGCACCGAGTTGGGCGACAGCTTGGCCGCCTTTTGCAGCACGTCGAACGCTTCCTCGTGCTTGCCCTGCAACTGGAACGCCTGCGCCAGCTGATCGAAAGCGTCGATATAGAAGCGGTTGTCGGCGATCACCGCCTGGAACATTTTCTGCGCTTCTTCCACCTCGCCGTCGTGCATCATGATCTTGGCCAGGCCGCAGCGCGCCCAGTTGTAGTCGCGCTCTTCGAGCACCTGTTCGTACACCTTGCGCGCACCCAGCGGGTCGCCGGCCTTGAGCTGCAAGGTGGCCTTCATGCGCAGCAGGTCGATCGCGTGCAGCGGGTTGACGGGAATCTGCTCCTCGCACAGGCGTGCCGCGCGCAGATAGTCCTTGTCGGCGTAAGCCTGGTCGATCTCGCTGAAGATCTGCTTCTTGATCCACACGCGATTGAGGCGCGTGAGCAGCACGCCTTCGGTGATCGGCTTGATGATGTAGGCGTCGGGCTGGTGCTCGGCCGCGCCCATCACCGACTCCACGCTTTTTTCGGCGGAGACCATCAGCCACACGCTGCTGGGCAGGATCAGGTTGCGGATGCGCGCTTCTTCGAGCACCTGCTGGCCGTTCTTGCCGTCGCCCAGGTTGTAATCGCACAGCACCACGTCGTAGCGGGTTTTGGCCAGCAACATCATGCCCTCGCCGCCGCTGGCCGCCTGGTCGATATGCTTGGCGCCCAGGTTGCGCAGCGACTCGCGCAGCAGCTGGCGGATGCCGACGAAATCGTCGACGATCAGGTAGCGCTTCGCGCCCCAGTCGATCTCGCCGTCGCTCTGTACCATGGCTGTCATGGCAGCCGCAGGACGAAGCAGCCGCCGCCCAGCTCACCACCATTTTCCAGGGCGATGGCGCCGGTGCGCTGGCGGTGGCGGTGCATGCGCGCCACCTCGCTGGAAAAGTACAGCCCCAGGCCGCTGCTGTTGCTGGAGAAGCGCACCTGCACGTCACGCACGTCCATGGCTTGCGCGCCGGCTGCCAGCATCGCCGGCGGGAAGCCGTCGCCATTGTCTTCCACCCGCAGTTCCAGGTAGTCGCCGTCCACCCGCACCGACAGCCGGATGCGATCGCGCGTGTAGCGGATGGCGTTGTTGATGGCATGGACCAGCACCCCGATCACCAGTTCTTCGTCGAAGGTCCAGATGGCGTCCGGTGCGAAGTCGGTTTCGAAGGCGATGCCGCGCGATTGCAGCAGGATGCGCGCCTGCCCTTCCACCTGCTCGACCAGTTCGCGCACGCTGCGCGGGCTGGGATCGAACGGGTAGCCGGGCTTGCCCACTTCCTTGTACAAGGCAAGCAACTGGATCAGGCTGTCGTTCAGGCGGCGCGTCTGGTACAGCATCTGGCTCAGTTGCTGATACTGCGCCGGCTCGGCGGCGGCAGGGACAGGTGCAGCTGCGGTCGCAGGGACGTTGGTCAGCAGGTGTTCGAGCGTGCCACTCAAGACGCTGATCGAATTTTTCATGTCGTGCACGGTCGACGCCAGGAACATCAGCAGTTCCGGCGAGCCTTGATAGTGCTGGGACAAGTCGTCATCCATCGCGTCGCTCTCCGTGGATTCAAACCGGGATTATATATTACCGCCTGTGGCCGAATGTGCGGCATTCGCCATACACTATGCCCATGAACCGAAAATCCACTTTGCGCCAGGGCTGGCGTTCACTCTGGGAGTTGCGTCCGCACCACGATACCTCCGCCGCCATGCGCCTGCTGGTCGCTTCGCTGCTGGCCGTGGCACTGGCCCTTGGCTTGATGTCGTTCGTGGCGATTTTCGGCCGGGTGTCGCGGGCCGGCTGGTGGTGGGCCTCGCTGCTACCCAATATCGGCATCTGCCTGTGTATCGTGCACACCATGTTCGGCGTGCTGCGCGTGGCCGAGCGCGTGCTGCCGGCTTCCCTGGTGGCGCGCATGGCCGATGTGCGCGACATCCGCGCCGGCATGGCGCTCAGCGCGCTGGCCCTGGCCGGGATCATCGTCGGCATGACCATCGGTTTTACCATCGTGCCGATCCTGGTGGGCTTCAACGTGTGGGGCATGTTCGTCTCGCTGCCGGCTGCGCTGACCAAGTTTGCCGTGTTCCTGCTGTTCGTGATGGCCGCCAACTGGGCCTGGTGGCGCTCGCGCCTGCGCCAGCAGCAGTTGCAGGGCGAGGTGACGGCGGCGCGCTTGCGCCTGTTGCAGGGTCAGATCGAACCGCACCTGCTGTTCAACACCCTGGCCAATATCCAGAGCCTGATGGACTACGACCCGCCACGCGCCAAGCGCATGGTTGAAACCTTTTCCACCTACCTGCGCGCCAGCCTGTCGCAACTGCGCCAAGCCGACAGCACACTGGCGACGGAACTCGACATGGCCGGCAACTACCTGGCGCTGCTGCAAATCCGCATGGACGACCGGCTGCGTTTTCATATCGACGCCAGCGACCAGGCACGCCAGGCCCGCATGCCCACGCTGCTGCTGCAACCGCTGGTGGAAAACGCCATCCATCACGGTCTCGATCCGAAGCTCGATGGCGGCACCGTGACCGTGCACGCGGAGGTGCATGGCGACCGCCTGCTGGTGCGGGTCGTCGATGACGGCGTCGGTCTGGATCGTCTTGGCAGCAAGCGCCCCGGCGCCGGCATGGCGCTGGCCAACCTGCGCGCGCGCCTGCACACGGAATTCGGCGCCAATGCCAGCCTGGTCCTGCGCTCCCGGGAACAGGGCGACGGCACAGAGGCGGTGCTCGACCTGCCCTACCGCGAGGTGACGCCATGACGCGGGTGCTGATCGCCGACGACGAGCCGCACCTGGCCCACTACCTGCGCGACCAGTTGCTGGCCCTGTGGCCGGGCGTGCACATTGTTTATGTCGCACGCAACGGCGTGGACGCCGCCGCCCGCATCGCCGAACTGGAGCCGGACCTTGCCTTCCTCGACATCCAGATGCCGGGTCTGTCCGGGCTGGAGGTGGCACAGGGCATCGAGGGCCATACCCGGGTGGTGTTCGTCACCGCATTCGATGAATTCGCGTTGCAGGCGTTCGACCATGCGGCGCTCGACTACGTACTGAAGCCGGTGTCCACCGAACGGCTGGCGCGTACCGTGGCGCGGCTGCGCGCGGCCGTCACAGCGGCTGCGCCGCCACCGGAAGCTGCCTTGGCGCAGGCCTTGCAGCAGTTGCTGGCGGCGCCGGCCCGGCCCCGGCTGCGTTACCTGCTGGCCTCTCAGGGCGATCGCACGCACCACCTCGACGTGACCGACGTGCGCTTTTTTCATGCCGACGACAAGTACACGGTGGTGGCCAGCGTCCACGGCGAATTTTTGATCCGCACGCCGATCACCGAACTGGCCGCGCAACTCGATCCCGAACAGTTCTGGCAGGTGCACCGGTCCACGCTGATCAACCTGGCCTGGCTGGAAGGCACGCGCCGCGACGAAGCGAGCCGCCTGTTCGTGCGCATACGCGATCATGCTGCCGAGCTGCCAGTCAGCCGCGCCTTTGTCCACCTGTTCAAGGCCATGTAGCAGCGCGGTTCACGCCGTGCGCTTGCCATTTGTCGGCCCGGCTGTCGATTCGTCGCACACGGCTCGCGCGGGCCGGCGCCAGCGGCGATGCTGAGGTTTTCTTGCGCGGAGACGCCCAAATGTTCCAACCCTTGTTCCTGCTATGTTTGCTGTGCGCCGCCCCGGCCTTTGCCGCCCTGCCCGCCCCGGTCACCGATACCATCGACGGCCGCCGGGTGGAGTCGCTGACCATTCGCCATCCTGCTTCGCGCGACGTGGTGGTGTTCGAAGCAGGCTCGCGCAATACCATCGACAAATGGGGCGAAGTGCCGGAGCGGCTGGCGCGCACGGCCTCGGTATTCGCCTACAACCGGCCCGGCTATGGCAACAGCGAGGCCGTCACCACGCCGCGCGACGGTCGTACCATCGTCGAGGAGCTGCGCGCCGCGCTGCGGTTCAAGGGTTTGCGGCCGCCGTATGTGCTGGTTGGCCACTCGCTCGGCGGCTTGTACATGCAGCTGTTCGCCCGCGCCTACCCGGACGAAGTCAAGGCGCTGGTGCTGGTCGATGCGCTGTATCCGGGCATGGTGAAAAAACCGCAGGATTTTCCACTGCTGACGCGCCTCTCCGGACGGCTGGCGTTTTCACCGTCGGTGTGGCGCGAGATCGAACAGATCGACGCCACCGGCGAAATGGTCTCGCGGCTGCCAACGATCGACGACAAGCCGGTCGTCAAGCTCATGAACCAGCCGGTATCGAGCACCGCCATCGCGGTCGATTTCGGCGCCTTCCGCATGGGCGACGCCACCCGCACCGCCACCCGCGCGCTCTACCCCAACGCCAGGAAGGTGATCGTCGATTCCAGCCACCAGATGGCGCTGACCTCGCCCGACATCGTGGCTGGCGCGATCGAGCAGATACTCACGCCCGCCGCGCCTGCGTTGGTCGGGCCATAATGGTCGTGCCTCATGGCTCACAGCCATTGACTACTGGCTGCTGGCTGCTGGCTACCGGCTTCTGGCTTCTGGCTTCTGGCTACCGGCTTCTGGCTTCTGGCTGCTGACTGCTGACTGCTGGCTATTGTCTACTGGCTCCGGCGCCGCTGCTTGAGCAGGAAGCGGCCGGGGTCGAGCGCCTCGGCCAGCGCTGCCTCGACCGGCGCCGGCGCGCCTTCCAGTTGCGAGACCAGCAGTTCGGCCATCAGCGGCGCCCAGATCAGGCCGCGCGATGCATAGCCGAGCAGGCCGTACAGGCCCGGATGGCGCGGCACGTCGCGCAGGTGTTCCAGGCGACCGGCCGATTCGACATCCGGCAGCGCGCCGGCCAGCGGCAGGCGGTCCGGCGCGGCGCTGCGAAAGCCCACCCGACCGGCCAGCGGCGCGGTATCGATCAGGGCCGCCACGTGCGCACCCGGCACGATCTCCGCCAGCCGCGCCAGGTTTTCCCGCTGGCTGCTGGCGCGCAGTGCACGGTCGTCGTCATTGTCATAGGTGGCGCCGGCACAGACGATGCCGTCGGCAACCGGCGTCACGTACGCTTCGCGGCAGACCACGAGCGGCAGTTGCGGAGCACTGGTCCCCACAGCCAGGTGGGTAACCTGGCCACGCAGCGACTGCAACGGCAACTGGGCCGCCTGGGCGATCTGCACGGCGCCAGCGCCGTTGGCCAGGATTACCGTGGGCGCTTGCGCCAGCAAGGTACCGCCGGCGCCCGCCACCAGCCATTCGCCGTCACCGGTGCGGCGCAAAGTGATCGCCTCGCTGCAAAACACGCGCTGCAGGCGCTCACCACAGGCGTCCAGCATGGCTGCACACAACGATGACGGGCGCGCCCAGCCGCCTTGCGCGAACAGCCAGCCGCCGTGCGGCGTGGGGCCGCCCAGCAGCGCGCCCGCTTCCGTTGCGCCGGCCCAGCGCGCGTAGGCCGGCGGATAGTTCCAATGGTCGAGTACCGCGCGCTGGACGGCGGCGTGGCCGGCATCGCGGGCCAGTTGCAGTACGCCGCAATCGGCGCCGATGAAGGCGTTGCCCACGCCGCCCAGCCGGCGCCACTCGCGCAGCGCAAACAGGTAGGCGGCGCGCGCCAGGCGGGTGGGAATGTTATCGTCCTTCGACAGCAGCGGCATGAAGATACCCGCCAGGTTGCCGGACGCCTCCTGCGCCGGTTGCGCGTGGCGTTCGATCAACGTCACATCCCAGCCGCTGGCGCACAGGCGCCGACAGGCGCTTGACCCGGCCACGCCGGCGCCGATGACCACCGCGCGTTTATCGCGCAACTGTGGCGCGGCTGGGGCAGCAGGTGATGCTGCACGAGCGACAGGCGGCGAGCGGCGGCCCCGGTACTCGGCGGCGATATCGTCGCCGCCATCTACCCGGCGGCAGGCAAAACCGGCAGCGGCCAGGGCCCACACCAGCAAGTCATCGGGCGCACGCGCGTCAAGCGTGGCGCCGGGAACGGCCAGCCGCGCCAGCGTGCGCGCCTGCCCGGGTGCCAGCGCGCCGATGTGAAAGGCATCGACACGGGCCAGCACCTGCGGCAGCACGGCAGTCGCGTCACCCGCCAGCAGGTCGAGCGTGACGCGGCCGTCGTCGAGGATGATGCGGTGAAAACCCGGCACGTCGAGCGGCCACAGGGCGCGCAGCTGCGGATCGGCGATGGTCGCCGCATCGGCCACGCGCGCGGTCAGCGCCAGGTAATGGAGCCGCTTGTTATCCTGCAAGTGCTGCGCGCGCGCCTGCGCGAAACGCGCACCGTCGCCAAATTCGGTGTCGAGAACGACGTGCGACCCGGTCATCGGTGGCGGCAGAAGCAGTCGGCAGCATGGTCGTCCACCATGCCGATACCCTGCATGTACGCATAGACGATGGTCGAACCGACAAACTTGAAGCCCAGCTTGGCTAGGTCCTTCGACAGCCGGTCCGACAGCGCGGTCTTGATGATGCGCTCCCCGGTGTTGTTGACGATGGGCTGGCCATCGACGTAAGACCACAGCAATTGATCGAGGCTGCCGCCCCCGGCGCGCAGGCGCAGGTAGGCCTGGGCGTTGGTGATGGCCGCCGCTACTTTGAGGCGGTTGCGCACGATGCCGGGGTTGGCCAGCAGTTCGGCCACCTTGTCCGGGCCGTAGGCGGCGATTTTTTCGGCATCCCAGCCATCGAACGCGGCGCGGTAGGTTTCACGCTTGTTGAGCACCGTTTCCCACGACAGGCCGGCCTGGGCGCCTTCGAGGTTCAGCATCTCGAACAGGCGCAGTTCGTCGTGGCACGGCACGCCCCACTCGGTGTCGTGGTATTCCAGGTACAGCGGGTTGGTGGGCTTGGCCCAGGCGCAGCGGATGATGGTCATGATGGATTTTTGTCGGGAGGCGAACCCGCAGTATACAACTCTGCCCCCGCAACCGCGCTATAGCTCCAGGTCGATCGACAAACCGGTGCGGCGCCGTTCGCCATCGAGTTCCAGCGGTCCCGCCAGGTTGCTCACCACGCGCACTTCGCCGTCTTCCAGCGCTTGCGGCAGCGCGTGCATCAGGCGCGGGAAGAGGTCCACCGCATCGCCCGCCCCGGTGGCGTGCAGCGCGGCCCAGGCATTGCGGCCGGAGCGCTTGGCGATATACAACCCCTGGTCGGCCAGTTCCACCACCTGCGGCCAGGACAGCAGGCGCGGTTGCTCGGGCAGGAACGGAAAACAGGCAAAGCCGATCGAGCAGGTCTTGCGCAGCTTTTCGCCGTCTGGCAGCACGAAGTCGCGTTCGGCCACGGCGCGGCGCATGCGCTCGGCCAGCGCGCCGGCTTCGTCGCGGTGGGTGGCGCGCGCCAGCACCAGGAATTCCTCGCCGCCCCAGCGGATCACGTAATCCGATTCGCGGAATACTTCGCGCAGGCGGGCCTGCATCTGCACCAGGATCGAGTCGCCGGCGGCATGGCCGTAACGGTCGTTGACGTGCTTGAAGTGGTCGAGATCGACCATGTAGAACACCAGGTCGTTGGGCGCCTGGCGGTCGCAGTCGGTGGCGGGCCGGGGCTGGCCGCGCTGCTGCGCACGCTCCTGCATATTGTCGTAGCCGCGCAAGCTCATGGCGACGTCGGCATCGACGTTGCGCAGGAAGAAGCGGCGGTTGCGCAGGCCGGTCAGCTGGTCGGTCAGGCTTACTTCTTCGAGCGCCTGGTAGGCGCGCTCGAGTTCCAGGTTCTTGTCGAGCAGCTGCTGCTGGGTGGCAGCCACCTGGCGGTAGGCGCTGGCGTTGTCGAGGGCAATGGCGCCGTACGCACACAGGGTGCGGAAGATCAGCCGTTCGCGTTCGCCGTAGGCGTTGGCGCGCATCGACTGCACCGTCATCACGCCCAGTACCCGCTCGCCCACGGCCAGCGGCGCGAACAGCATGCTCAGCGTGGGCAGCGTGCCGGAGATGTGGTTGACATTGGTCTCGCCCTCTTGCAGGGCGACCAGCAGTTCGCGGCGTTCGCGCACGCAGCGCGCGGAATTGGCGTCGGGGTCGTCGAGCGCCACCCGCAGCGGCGGCAGCGGCCGGCCCGCTTCCACGCCAAAGGCGCTGGCCAGCCACTCGCCACCCGGCTCGATCAGGAAAATGGAAAACAGGGTGGCGTCGAGCAGGCCGTGGACGTGGCGGTCCAGCGCGCGGAACACGGCCGCCGACTCCAGGTGGGCGGTGATCTCCTGCCCCACCGCGCCCAGGTTTGCCAGCGTGGCGCTGGTGCGTTGCAGGATTTCGGCGCGGCGCGCCTCGGCCGCCGCCAGTTGGCGGTGGTGCTCGCCCTCGGTCTGGGCGCGCTCGGTCTGGTATTGCACCTGCATGGCGATGGCGCGGTTGGTCGCTTCGCGGCTATGGGTAAAATCGCGCGCGGCGCCGGCCCGCAGCGCGATGGCGTAGGCGCGCTCGAAGTCGCCCACCGCCGCGTATTCGCGCGCGGTGGCGTCGAGCAGCGCGCCGGGCACGGTGTAGCCGTCGATGGTGGCGGCGATGTCCAGCGCCAGCAAAAGATAATGCAGCGGCGCGCTGGGAGCGCTCATGTCGGGCGGCGGCGCCAGCGCCGGATCGTCCGCGCTGCCCGGGCGCGCGTGGATGTCGGCCAGCACCTGCAGGGCGGCGATCTGCGCCAGCGTGTCGCCCTTGGTGCGGGCCAGCGCCAGCGCGCCCTGCGCCACGGACAAGGCCTCGCCGGCCCGGCCCAGGTGCGCCAGTGCGTGCGCCTGACCGCGCCGCGCGCTGCTCTGGAAATCGCCCTGGCCCAGCGCGTCGCCGCGCGCGGCCAGCCGGGTGAAGCTGTCGAGCGCCGCCGCGTGGTTGCCCAGGTCGAGCGCCAGGTCGCCCTCGTATTCGAGCGCCACCGCGTAGGCGCGCGAACCGGCCAGTGGCGCGAGCACCACCAGCGATTCGCGCAGCAGGGTTTGCGCGGCCTCGCGCTGGCCCAGCTGGCGCAGGGTTTCGGCGGTTTGCATCAGGCACATGCCGATCGACAGCGGCCAGCCGGTGGGGCGCGCCAGGTCCTGGGCGCGCTGCATCCAGTCCAGCGCCGCCTCGTGGGCGTTCAGGCAGGTGAAGCCGTTGCCGATATTGGTGGCGATAATGATGGCGCGACGCAGTTGGCCGCTGGTCAGCGCAGTGTCGAAGCTGCGCATCAAGTGGCCGATGGCGCGACCGTATTCGCTGTGCTGGAAGGCGCGGGTGCCGAGAAAATCGCTGATCCAGCCGGCAGCGATGGCCGGCATGGCATCGAGGTCGGTGTCCCGCGTGGCGGTGTGGGGACGCCACGCCACTGGCCCGCCGGCGCCGTCGGTGAAGGCGGCGCAGATGCCGGCAGCAGCGCCGATGATATCGCCGCGCACCGGATCGGACGCGGCGTGGGCCGCTGCGGCCGCCTGCGCCAGCCAGCCGCTGGCGGCCATGCTGTTGCCGCGGTCGTTGGCGATCCAGGCCTGCACCCAGCAGGCGTCGGCGCGGCCGCGCGCGGCGGCAAGCTGCAGCGGCGCAGACGCTGCCGCGTCGTGGGCGAGCAGTTGCAGCGCCTGGTCGGCATGGTACTGGGCGGTATCGAGCTCGCCGCGCACCCACGCCCCCTCGGCCGCCACCAGCAGCAGCCGCGCGCGCAGCACAGGCGCATCCTGCGGCGCCACGGCCGGCAGCATCGCCTGGGCCTCGCCGGACAGCTCGCGGGCACGCACGGGATCGCGCTGGCGCAGGTGCCAGGCCAGCGCCGCCAGATGCGGCAGGCGCGCCATGCCGGTCAAGTCGGGCAAGGTGTTTTCCCATTGCGCCAGGTCTGCGTCGCGCACGAACATGTCCACTCGGTGATTCCTCCTGCTATGGGGGGCGGTCGGTGCCGGCCAGTTTCTGCATTATTCCACAATTTCCAGACAACACAGTTTCCTATTTGCAATTATTGTTTTTCTTCGGTTCAAACCCGGTACAACGTGGCGGAATGACTGCGCGACGACAAAAAAAACGCCGGCCATTGCCGGCCGGCGTGTGGTCGCAGCGAGAGAACGGATCAGGAAGCGTGCTTGCTGATCTCGTTGAGGCGGATACGCATGCTGTCGGTGGCGGCGGGGCCCGGCGCGAACATATAGTCCTCGTCGTTGATGGCCAGGCCGCTGTTGGCGTCCACCAGCACCTGGTCGGCCGGTTTGCCGGTCTCGCGGCTCACCACCAGCAGGCTGGCGCCTTCGGGGGCCAGGTGGTCGTTGCCCCAGGCGATGAAGGCCAGCAGCACCGGCTTGAAGTCGCGGCCCGATTTGGTCAGCACGTACTCGTAGCGCGGCGGCCGGGCGCTGTACTGGCGCCGTTCCATCAAGCCGCCCTCGACCAGGCCGTTCAGGCGCCGGGTGAGCATATTGGGGGCAATCTTGAGGCTCTTCTCGAACTCGTCGAAGCGGCTCAGGCCATAGAAGGCGTCGCGCAGGATCAGGATGCTCCACCATTCGCCTACTTTGCCCAGGCTGCGGGCGATCGGGCAAGGCATGCGGCCAAAGTCGGTATGTTTCATTGTTTACTCCTCGGTTCCAGGTTTTAAATCGGAAAAACTGCCAGACAGTCACTAAGTCGAGTTCGGTGAGATTCAGTGACTTGCATGTTTGAGGTGAAAATTTGTGAACTTTCCCGGCGGTGGATGCCGCGTGACATTGTGTGTATTTTGGTCTCTCAATTTTATTCTCCTGTTGTGATACATGACCCGGATGTTTCTCTATGAAAACTTCGTTTTTTAGACTATCGTGACACCCCTCAAAAATAGGCTAAAAAGAGGGGTTACAAACTATCCAAATTCCACTATTTGAAGAGAAGTTGATCTCGCCTGAATTGTGTACATTGGATAGAATGTTTATGTAGGGTAAAATTCGTTTCGTGGTTGCACGTAAAGACAAGCACTTCCGACTGATACACACATCACACCTCTGACAAAAATGAAACTTCTTGTTAAAGCACTTGGCCTGGCCCTGATGACGTTGCCACTGCTGGCCTCGGCCGGCACCAAGTCCGCTTCCATGCAAGTAAGTTTCACCGTCACCGACGCCTGCACCGTGCAAGCCGGCACCACCGCCGCCAAGGCCCCCACCGTGGCCTGCCAGCTCAACGCGCCGCACCTGATGACCGCAACGCAACCAGCGCCAGCCACCTCCGCCGAGGCCGCAGCCGTGCGCCCCGCCGCCGGCGCGCAGGACTGGACCGTCTACTTCTAAACCCTAAACCGCCAACGTATCGGAGCGCCTGAGAAAGCCGCCACAGCAAGGCGCAGTGCCGCAGACAGTACGAACGTACGGCGCGGTGCTGCAACGCCGCCATGGCGGCTTTATCAGACGCGACTAGAACGACACCGTGGCGGTCACCGTATCCTTGTAGTCCCCCGGCGACGGCGTGTTCTGCGCCGGCACCATTCCATAGACCGTCATCGCTTGCGCCACGCCGGTACCGGTCCCGGTCACCGCTACCGTGCCCCCGGTGCCATCGCCCCAACTGGCGCCGTCTAGCCCACTGGACACCATGTAATCGACCGTCTCCGCCGTGCCGGTATTGCGCATGCGCCGCGCGGTGGTGCTGGCGCCATACGTGCCGGCGCCGAGCGTGATGCGGTAGGCGGTATCCTTGCTGCACGTGACGGACAGGCTGGACGTGGTGCGCACGGCGGCAGTCAACAGCCGCGATTGCGGAAACGCCAGGTTGCCGATATTGATATTGCAATCGTTGATCACCGGCGCGCTCACCGTGAACGGAATCGCCACCGTCTGCGGAATCAGGCAGCCCAGCAGGCCCAGCAATGCGAACTGGTAGTTCATGACCGCGCTGCCGGCGCCGAAATTCGACGTGAAATTGAGGTTGTCCGGCCCGACCGACAGGCTCGACAAAATGGAATCCGCCTCGAGCTTGCCGTAGATCGTGACGAACCGGTCCACGGTACCCGGCCCGCCGGTCTTGGTCATGGTAAAGACGATGCCATTGCCCGAGGTGGTCGTCCCGGTCCAGCCGCCCCAGATCTTGGCCGGCGCGTAGGTGGCGTCGGTATACAGGTTGTAGTTGACCCGCAGCGACCCGCTCGACAACTGCCGCGACGTGGTCGCGGTAGTTGACGCGTTGCCGCTGCCAGCGCCCAGGTTCAGGCAGATGGTCGCGTTGGGCGTGAGCAGGCCGGTCAGCACGTCGGTCGCGGTCCAGGTGCAAGTGATCTTGAAGGTCGATAATGCATACACGGGCCCGGGGCTGATCGAGCTGACGCTGGGGAACACGACATTGGCCGGCGTGATGCCGCAACTGTCGGCGCGCGCCTGGCCGCCGCACAGCATCAGCAACATCAGCAGCAACGCCGAAGACAGCAGGCGCGCCATCACTGCACGCTCCGGCACACGACCGGTCCGATGGTGGGCATGGCATTGCCCGGCTCTTTCACATAGGCGAATTCGGCGATGCAGCGCCGCCCGTCCACCACGGCCTGCACATGGTTGAGCGGGGCCAGGTTGTCGATAAAGGCCAGGCCGTCGAAGCCGGTGACGGTGGTGGCGCCGCTTTCCAGGTGCACCACCTCGAGGCCGGTCGCCAGCGGCTGGCCGGCAGCGTCGTGCAGGATCACAGTGGCGGCGGCATAGGTTTCGACCGGGAACTCCGCCACGACGCCCGAGCGCCGCGCCGGGACCACGGTCAGCGTGGTGCGGGCGATGCGCGCGTCCAGCGGCAGGCTGCTGGTGTCGATCGAAATCTGGTTCGACAGGTACGGCGTGAGATTGGGCACCAGCAAATAGCCGCTGCTGCTGGTGGTGCCGATCGGCCGATTTTCCTGCAGCACCGGCAAGCCGCCCACGCCAGCGGACACCAGCGCAAAGCCGGCCCCCACCTGGCGCGCCGCATGCACGCTGCCATCCATCACCACCACCGAGCCGGACGCGCTGAACGCGGTTTCGCGCTTGCCGCCGCTTTCCTGCAGGAAGGCGCCCACCTGGCCGTAATTGCCGAGGTAGGTGCCCTGGGCCTGGCGCAGGGTGGCGCCGTTGTTTTCCAGCGACTGCAAGCCCCAGCCGAAGCCGCCAGCGTAATCGACGGTGCGGCCCAGCGTGAGGTTTTTCGATTGCACGCCGTTCTGGCGGCCGCTGCTGGCATTGGCCGAGAGCCGGTCGCCAAAGGTGCCACTGAGGCTGAAGAATATGCCGCGCGTGTTGGCGTCGCGGAAATCACGGTAGGCGCTCACGCTCAGGTACAGGCCGGCGCCCAGCGTGGCCGCGTACGACAGCGCGGCCACCCGCGCCGGCGGCGATACCGGCACGCGCTGGCTGATGAACGACAGGCCCAGGGTCTGGCCGCCGAACAGGCCCATGTTGACATTCACGCGGTTGCTGGCGCGCACGCCGGGGCCGCCTTCGGCGGTGCCCAGGTCGCTGTAATGGCGGCTGGCGCGCAGCGATTCCATGTCCACCGAAAAGCCCGGGCTCAGGTACTGGTAGCCGATACTGGCCTGGGCGCCCTTGCCGGCGCCGGCGCTGGCTGCGACCGAGCCGGTCAGTACACCGATCTGGCCCATGCGCCACATGCCGCCCACGCCGCCGTTGACCACGCCGTTGCCGGCCTCGCCGTGCGCTTCCACGGTCACGCGGTCGGTCACGCCGCGCCGCATCGAGCCGCTCAGCGCCGGCGAGTGATCGTAATTAAAAGATTTACTGGTGTAGTCGCGCCGCAGCACGCCCAGCTCCACCGAGTAGTCGGTCAGGCCCTCGGCCAGCAGGCGGGTATCGACATACAGCGGCACCACCGTGGTGACGGCGCGCCCGGCCGTATCGCGCGTGACCAGGGTGGCCTGACCGGCGCCGCTCAGGCCCGACACCTGGTTGATGACGAACGGGCCGGACGGCACCGCCGTCTCCATCTGGCGCACGCCGTTGACGTACAGGCTGACCGCGCTCGGCACCACCGACGAACCGGCCAGCGACGCCACCGGAAAGGTCAGCAAATCGGGCCGCAAATCGAAGCTCTTGCGCCACTGCACGCCGCCCATGCGCAGCGACCGACTCCAGGTCAGCGACGAGGAAATCAGGTCGCCCACCTGCCAGGTTTCCAGCGTGTGCGGGTCGGAATTGACCCAGGAAGAATCAAGGCGCACGTACTGGGTCAGCAGGCGGCTGGTGTTGAACACGCCAGTCGTGCTGAACACGCCATTGTTGTTGAAATACCGCAGCTCGTTGGCCACCGACAGGTAGCGCTCGTCGCCCCGACGGGCAAAGGCGTCGTAGCTGAACACGGCGCCGGGCGTGACGCTGGCCTCGCCCGGCTGGCGCAGGCTGCGCGCGTTCAGCGCCACCGGCGTGCGCAATGCGTCGTCGAGGCGCAGCGCAAGGCGCTGGTTGGCGGCGTCGTAGGTGTAGCGCAGCCCGTGCACATCGTCGAGGTTGACGGACTCGCGGTCGGCCACGCCCAACCGTTGCGGATCGAGTTCGAGGTCGCGCAGGTTTTGCACTGTCGTGCTCAGTCCGGTACTACCGAGCACAGTGCCGGGCTGGCGCGTGAAGCGCAAGATCAATCCGGTCTCTTGGCCGTTCAAAGTCACCTCCAAAAATAGTTCTTCCTCGGACGCCGCCGAGGTTGTTGCCGACGCCGGTGCCGAGGCAGGCACCAGCGCCGGCATCGGCGCCGGCGCGGCAGGTATCTGCGCGCGCACGCCGCCCATGACTCCCCAGGCCAGCACCGCCATCGTCACCTTCAGGCAAGGCAGCCGCCGCCACATGGCGCGGCTACTCGAGTGCCGCCACGGTGCTGGCAGTTGCGGGCTTGGCATTGATATTGGCTTTGACCGCCAGCGTGCCGGACAGGTCGGCGTCGGCGGGTACCGGCAGGCGCCATTCGCGCTCGCGGCCAGCCAGCACATAGCCGAACAGGCCTTCGGCGATCGTAAAATTCTTGCCACGGGCATTGCTCAATTCGAACGAACCGATCTGCGCGCGCAGGGTGCCGCTGTTGCGCACCTTGAGCCGCCAGTGATCGTCCTTGCGGTAAACGGACCAGGCCAACGCCGGAGCAATACGCTCGTCGGCGGGCTGGACAAACATGGGAACGGAATAGCGCAGGCGGATATCGACGCCACTGGCGGGGCCTTCGCCCTCGCGGGGGATTTCGTCGATGAGGATCCGGTAGCTCAACTCGCGGCTGGGGAGTTGACTGCTGCGTCGCACGAGGCGAATGATCTGGCTGCTTTTAGGCCCGATCTGCAATATGGGGGGACTGGCTACTACTTCTTGTGTCGGGGTCAACACATCTTCCGTGTTGTTTTGGTCCCACAAAAACACCCTGACCTGGCCATACACGGGAGTCTCTCCCATGTTCTGCATGGTGATGCCGGTGGCACCTTGGCCTGCACGCAAAATAATCATTACTGGCGATATCTGCAAATTAGCAGCGCTCGCTTCCAACCCCAGCATCCCGCTCAACACGAGCATACCGAGTTTCATCCAGCACACCAGGCGCGCGGATAAGGTCATCGTTTAGAAATACACCGTGGCCGTGATGGTCGATTTATAGGTGTCCGGCTGCGGCGTCGCCTGGGCGGGAATGGCGCCATAGACGGTGAGCGTTTGCGCGGTGCCCGAACCGGTGCCGGAGCGGGTATCGGTGCCCTGGGTATTGCCCCAGTTGGTGGCGCCGGCGGCCTGGAACAGGTTGTAGGCGACGGTGCTGGTGTTGGCGCCAGTGCCGCTCATCACTCTTGCAGCCGTGGTGGAGCCGGTGCCGGTGCCCGCGTTCAGGCCCACGTTGTACGGCGTGGTGTTGGTGCAGGTGACGCTCAGCGTGGTGTTGACCGTGACCGTGTTGGCCAGCACGCCCTGGCTCTGGCCGAAGTCCAGCGGCTGGGTGGCGATGGTGCAGTCGGCGATGATCTTGAGCGTGACCTCGAAGTTCGCGGTCTTGGTGCCATTGGAATACGACACGGCGTCGGCCATCGGTGCGGCGGCAAGCAGCGTGGTGGCCATGGCAGCAGCGAGCGCGGCACGGCTGATTTTACGGGTGATCATACAACCTCCTTCAGAAATGAATCACAAAAAGTTGAGGTCTGGAGCCTTAAAAATTGCCCAATCCCAACACATGATTCAATTATTGATGATCTAAAAAAACTCTGCTTCTGCTGGAGGAGAGGAAGGTTTTGCGTGCGTAGAAATCCACCAAAAAATTTTCCAAACATGGGCATAATGGCGGCAGGTGCGCAACACTTCGTATCAAAAGATGACCAACCTTCAGGGTGAGCCATGCAGACTGCCGATAGCACTATGAGCAAGATTCTCATCGTCGACGACTCGGCGTTCGAGCAGCGTTTGCTGGTCGATCTGCTGAGCGAGATGCCGTACAAGGTCTCGGTGGCGCATAACGGCCTGCAGGGTTACCACCTGGCGCTGGCCAACCATCCCGACCTGATCCTGCTCGACGTGCGCATGCCCGACATGGATGGCTACACCGCCTGCCGGCTGCTCAAGGCCAATCCGGCCACCCAGGACATCCCGGTGATTTTCCTCAGCGGCGCCGACGCCGACGAGGAGCGCATCATGGGCTTGTCGATCGGCGGCGTCGACTACGTGTCAAAACCGTTTTCGCCGGGAGAACTGGCGGCGCGCATCCAGGTCCACCTGGCGCTGGCCCAGCGCGCCCATGGCGCTTCGGCCTCGACAGCGCCGGCGCCGGCGCCGGCCAACGATGCGGCCGACAGTCACCTGCCCGCCTCGCCCTACGGTGTCGATCCCGATGCCGTGACCGTGGCGGCCGTCAAACGCCTGATCGCCGACAACCTGGCCTCGCTGCCGGGCCTGGCCGAAATTGCCCGCAGCGTCGGCACTTACCGCGAAAAGCTGTCGCAGGTGTTCCGCGAACAAACCGGCATGACGGTGTTTTCGTTTATCAGGGAGGCGCGCATCCGGCGCGGCGAGGAACTGCTGAAGGACACCGACATCGACGTCCAGGACATCGCGCTGTTAATCGGTTTCAATAACGCCGGCAACTTTGCCACCGCGTTCCGCGAGAAGCTGGGGGTGACACCCACGGCGTACCGGCAGGCGATCCAGCAGCGGCGCTCGCCGTTAAACTGACTTCAGGCAGGCAACTGCGGCGCAGCTTGCTGCATCTTGCGCCGCCAGAAGAACCACGACGCCAGCGCATTGATCCAGTAGACGCCGTACAGCACCGCCGTCAGGTACAAGCCGCGACTGGCGTACAGCGGTACGGCGATGGTGTTGACCAACAGCCAAAATTGCCAGGTTTGCAGGCGGCGGCCCATCAGCAGCAGCTGGGCGATCACGCTGAACATCAGCACGCCCGAATCGATGAACGGCGCGTAGGCATTGGTGTAGGCTTGCAGCAGCAGGCCGTAGATGGCGGTGGCCGCCAGGCCGAGCGCCCCCATCCAGATCAGCGCCTGCGGCCGGGCGCGCGTGATCGGCAGCGGTGCGCCGGTGCCGCCGCGCAGCCAGCGCCACCAGCCGATCACGCAGGTGACGATGAAGAACAGTTGCAGGGTGACGTCGGCGTACAGGCGGGTGTCGTAGAACAGCACGGCAAACAGGCCGCAGCCGATGATGCCCAGCCACCACGAATGCACATTGTTGCGACCCGCGAGAATGATCGAAACCGTCATGACGGCATTGGCGGCGATTTCCAGCAGAGAAGTCAAAAGTATCTTTCGGAAACAGAGGCGAAGGCGATCAGTCGCGGCAGTCAGGTGGCAGCACGGCGGCGGGAAGGTCTTCCCCGCTGCAACGCCAGAGCACGCGCCTATTCTCGTCCACGCGGGGCGTGAACGCAAGCGCGCGGCCGCGGTACCGCATATCGGACGGGTACACCCGGACCACGCCGTTGCCGGCATCGACTTCCAGGGTTTGCACCACGTGGCCGGGATCGACCATCGCGTAGCCGGCTTGCTCCAGGGTGGCCGGGCTCTGGCCGTAGGCATAGTAATAGCGCTCCACTGCTGCCGCTGCCTCGCGGCCCACGGCAACCGCCTGCGTCATCCGGGTGCGCGCTTCCAGGTTCTGCCAGGCGGGCCAGGCAACGGTTGCCAGCACGGCTGCCAGCGCCAGCAGGGTCAGCACCGCACCGGGTGCGCCCAGCCCCAGGCTCACGCGCGGCACGCACAATGCCAGCACATACGCGAGCCCGTGCCGTGGCGCCGCCGGTTCGACCGGCGAGCCCTGCGCCAGGTCGCGCACCACCGCCATGCGCTTGACCAGCCACGGACGGTCGCTGATCAGTTCATGGAACGACATCCAGAAGCCGCCGGCCTGGCGCGCCTGGGCCGCGTAGCCGGTGCGGTCCAGGTGGCGCCAGCGCTTGCCGCCGGCCGCCAGCGCGGCCAGCCCGGCCTGGGCGCTGGCCAGTTCGGCGCAGGCGTGGAAACCATGGCGGTCGCACGAGTATTCACGGGCGCGGGCATAGGCGGCCCCCAGCAGCGGCAGCAGCGCGGCCGGCGCCAGCAGCGCAGCGCGGTGCAGGTGGCGCCGGTCGAGGCGGCCGATGGCATGGCCGATGTGGAAATTGATGGCGTCCGGGCGGTCGTCGAGGGCATCGACCAGGTCGCTATCGAGGACGATGATGTTATTGCCGGGAAAACGCCTGGCCAGCGCATGAAAACCGCCACCCGCTTGCAGCAGGTAGGCTTCGGGCACGGACGTGCGCTCGAGCCGTGCGCAGCACGCTTGCACCCGTTGGTGCAGGTCGGGAAACTGTTGCGCCGTGATGCGCACGCCGGTGCCGGTCAGCCAGGCCACCAGCGCCGATTGCGCCAGGTAGCAGGCCAAATACCAGGCCAGGTAAAACGCCGCCGCGTACAGCAGCGCCTGGCCCAAGGTGCCGATCAGCAGCGCGCCCCATGCCAGCATGGACACCGCCAGCATCACGCCGAAGAGCAGGTTTTCATTCTTGTACACCAAGTTCATGCGGTTCCCGGACCAAAAGTTTCCGGGAGTCATTTTATAGGTGTTTTAAGAAAAAGTTAACGCTTTATGACAACAATCTCATGTCAGGGCAAGGCGGTTTGCAGGTCGCCGAGATTGACCGGTTTGACCAGGTGGGCGTTGAAGCCGGCCGCACTGCTGCGCGCCTTGTCGTCGGTCCTGCCGTAGCCCGACAGCGCGATCAGGGTCACCGCTGCACCGTGCGGCAAGGCGCGCAGGCGGCCGGCCAGTTCGAAGCCGTCCATGCCGGGCAAGCCGATGTCGAGAATCGCCACTTGCGGCATCGATACGCTGGCGGCGGCAATGGCCTGGGCCGGATCGTAGGCCACGCTGGCCTCGTAGCCAAGCGCGCCCAGCAGCTCGGCCAGCGAATCGGCGGCATCCTGGTTGTCGTCCACCACCAGCACGCGCACGCTGCCGCTCGCTGCCGGTCCGGGATCGACCGGCGCTGGGGCTGCGATCGGCACCAGGACCGGCGCGGGTACAGCCTCGGCAACTACCGAATCGGGCAGGTTGATGGTAAACGTGCTGCCGCGCCCCTCGCCGCCGCTGTAGGCCTGGATGGTGCCGCCGTGCATGCGCACCAGGTTGTGCGCCAGCGCCAGCCCGATGCCGAGGCCGCCCTTGGCGCGGTCGAGCTTGCGGCTGCCCTGGACGAACAGGTCAAAAATGTGCGGCATCAGGCTGGCCGGGATGCCGTTGCCGTCGTCGGTCACCAGGATTTGCAGGTCGGTCCCGCGCACCCGCGTGGCCAGCGTGATGTGGCCGGCATGCGGGGTGTAGCGCGCGGCGTTGTTGAGCAGGTTGGCGACTACTTGCGCCAGCCGCGCCGGATCGCCGTGCCAGCGCACGGTGGGCACGTCCACCAGCAGGCGATGCTGCTTTTGTTCGATCAGCGGCGCAGCCATCTCGATGGCGCGGTTGAGGATATCGGCTAGCGGCATGGTCTCCTTGCGCAGCTCCACCTTGCCGCGCGCCAGGCGCGACACGTCGAGTAAATCGTCGACCAGCCGTACCAGGTGATCGACCTGGCGCTGGATCACTTCCTGCTCGTGGCCGGTATCGGCGCTGTCGTGCGCACCGGCGCCGCGCAGCTTCATCAGCTTGAGCGCGGTGACGATGGGCGCCAGCGGATTGCGCAGCTCGTGGCCCAGCATGGCCAGGAATTCATCCTTGATGCGCGCCGTGGAATCGAGGTCGCCGTGCAGGCGCTCGCTCTCGGCCATGGCCAGCGCCAGTGCACGGTCGGCTTCAAGCCGGCTCAGCGTGGCGCACACGCTGGCGGTGAATTGCGCGAGGAACTGGCGGCAGGCGGCGTCCACCGGCAAATGCGGCGAGACGTGGAAGGCCAGCGCCAGCTCGGCGCACAATTGCAGCTCGGCGCCCTGGATCACGACCAGGCCGGCATCAAGGTCCGAGACGGCAGTACCGGACGCTTCGCCCCGCAGCAGTTCCACGCTGCGCAAGTCGCGCGGATGGTCGCCCGCGCAACGCGCAATGGCGACAACCACGTCGGCCTCGCTGCGGCAAGCCAGCAACGCCCGGCCCAGCAGGTCGAGCGCATGGCGGCGCCGTTCAGCCAGCACTTGCGCGGTGGTTTCGGTACACACGACCAGCACGCCGCCCACGTCGTCGCTGTCATCGAATACGGGCGTAAAGCTGTAGTTCCAATAAACGTCTTCGAGAATGCCGTTGCGCAGGATGGGGACCAGCTGGTTGACATGGACTTGCGGCTCGCCGCCGTGCCGTACGTGCTCGATCTGCGGGCCGATGGTGGCCCAGGCCTCGGCCCAGCAGGCCGCCCCGCCCTGCCCCAGCGCGGCGGGATGTTTATCCGCGCCAAAGCACGGCACGAAGGCGTCGTTATAGACCTGCACCAGGTCCTCGCCCCAGTACAAGAACATCGGCTGGGCAGCGTGCAGCACAACGCCGACGCAGGTGCGCAGCGATGCCGGCCAGGCGTCGATGGGGCCCAGCGCCGTGGTATGCCACGGGAAGGCGCGCACCAGGTCGCGCATCGGCGTACCGGCGCCGATGAAGCGGTGTGCAGGCATTGCCGGCAGGGAGGAAACGGGTAAGGCCGCCATGATCTATTTATCTGAGGAAAGCAGAAGTGTAGCAACTGGACGGCGGCGCGGCGCACGATAGACGACCAATTATCCCGGGAGAATCGCCTGTTCGGCTGCATGATTTTTCATTGCTTTTATGCTATTCTCGCTGCGGTTCGCCCGCCGGGTGGAGACGACAGGAAAGCGCACCATGCCGCACAAAAAAATCATCGCTTGCCTGTTGGCGCTGTGGCTGCCAGTAACGCTGGCGCTGGCGCAGACGAATGCGCCAGCGCGGCAGCAACAGCTGCAGCAAGTCGCCGCCACGATCACCGTGACCGGCGGCCAAGTGCTCGGTGTCGCCATGGCCGACGGCAGCGCGATCTTCAACGGCATTCCCTATGCCGCCTCCCCTGCCGGCGCCAGGCGCTGGCTGCCCCCCGCGCCGCGTGCACCGTGGGCGGGCGTGTTGGATGCCACCGCACCTGCCCCCGCCTGCGTGCAGGCCGATGTCGGCTGGAACCAGGGTTTCATCGCCAGCGCGCAGGAAGACTGCCTGAGCGTTTCGCTGCGCACGCCGTCGCTGCAAGCGGATGCGCGGTTGCCGGTGCTGGTGTATATCCATGGCGGCTCCAATTCCGCTGCCGGCGCCGGCAGCCTGGCCGACGACAGCCTGCACCGCCAGGGTATCGTCGTGGTCAAGCTGCAATACCGGCTGGGCGCTTTCGGCTTCCTGGGGCTGGACGCCTTGCGCGCCGAAGATCCGCACGCCTCGTCGGCCAACTACGGCCTGCTCGACCAGATCGCCGCCCTGCGCTGGGTGCAGGCCAATATTGCCGCTTTTGGCGGCGATCCCGCCAACGTCACCATCAGCGGCAATTCGGCCGGCGCCACCGACGCCCTGTTCCTCACGTACACACCGCTGGCCCGGGGCCTGTTCCGCCGCGCCATCCTGCAGGCGGCCGCGCCGGGGGCGCCGCGCACGGCCGCCCACAGCGAGGCGATGGGCAACGAACTGCTCGAGCGCCTGCACCTGCCGCGCGGTGTGGCGGGCCTGGCCGCGTTGCGCGCCCTGCCCGCCGCCGCGATTGCCAAGGCAGCGGAAAATTTGCCGGTCTCACCCGGCGTCGATCCGAGTTTTACGTGGGAACAGCAAAATATCGACGGCTACGTGCTGCCGCAAAGCTATCCCAAGGATGCCGGCCGTGGCATCGACATCCTGATCGGCAACAACACCCAGGAACTGGGCGCCGACCGGACGCCGGCCAGCGGCCCGGCGCTGATCGCCGCAGCGTTCGGCGACCGGGCCGCCACCGCCCAGCCGCTTTACGGCACGCCGTCCGCAGCCGATCCGCTCGGCGCCATCCCCACCCAGGTGATGACCGACCTGTGGTTCCGCTGCCCGGCCCGCTGGCTGGCCGGGTGCATGGCAACGGCCAACCCACGGGTGTGGCGCTACGAGTTCGGCTACGGCGCGCCCGGCAGCGGCAAGCCGCCCGAGCACACCAGCGAAATGGACTATATCTACCGGGCGCCGCCCGCCAACACGCTGGCGGCCCACTGGCCGCCGGTGCAGCGCTATTGGGCCAACTTCATCCGCCATGGCGATCCGAACGGCCCCGGCCTGCCGCACTGGCCGGCGGTGGCCGACCGTGACGGGTCGCTGTCGATCACGCCGGCCGGCACCGTGGCCGTGCATGGCGCGCGCGCGGCATTGTGCGACTTGCTGTTCGAGGGACGCGACCATCCGCCGTCGAGCATCGTGCCGCCCGCACCGTAACGGTTCGCTTGCCAAACTGTAGTTATGGCGCAACGGCCGGGGGTGATCGAGGGCCCGGCCGTACCAAAAGAAGTATCAATAAAATCAACTGCATGACTGTTTCCCGCAGCCCCGGTTTTTCGTCCGGATGCCTCGCATATGATCGATTCACCCGCAAGGGGGAGACGAATCAATACTATAAGAGGATACGCATGAAGAACCGGAACCATAGCAGTCCGCTCAAGCCGTCCGTACTGGCAGTCATCGGCGTACTTGCCGCCATGAGCGCCCAGGCACAGGAAACCACACCACCCACCAGCGCCAGCGAGGCCAAGAGCGCCGAGGAACAGGTCGTTGTCGTGACCGGCTTCCGCGCCAGCCTGAACAGCGCACTGAACACCAAGCGCGCCAGCGACGGCATCGTCGATGTGATCAAGGCCGAAGACATCGCCAAGTTCCCCGACGCCAACCTGGCCGAATCGCTGCAACGCGTGCCGGGCGTGTCGCTCACGCGCGGCGACGGCGGCGAAGGCAAGCAGATCACCGTGCGCGGCCTGAACGCGGGCTTTACCCGCGTGCGCATCAACGGCATCGAGGGCGTGACCGCCACCGGCGCGTCCGACATCAACGGCAGTACCAACCGCGGCCGGGGCTTCGACTTCTCGGTGTTCGCCTCGGAACTGTTCAACAGCCTGGAAGTGCGCAAGACGTCGGAAGCGGCCGTGGAAGAAGGCTCGCTCGGCGCCACCGTCGATCTGCGCACGGGCCGGCCGTTCGACTTCAAGGGCCGCACCTTCAGCATCGGCGCCCAGGGCATGCACAACTCGGTGTCCAAGACCAACGACCCGCGCGTGACCGCGCTGTACTCGGACCGCTGGAAAACCTCGTACGGCCAGTTCGGCGCGCTGATCTCGGCCGCGTACTCCAAGCGTACCGCGCAGGAAGAAGGTTACGAGGCGGTCGAACTGCTCAGCGCCAGCAACGACGGCGGCTTCTGCTCGCCGCTGGGCGCGGCCGTGCAAAATCCGGCCAACAACGCGGTCAAGGGAGTTACCGCTACCAATTGCGGTTTCGGCGTGCCGCGCACGTCCAATACCGCCGCCTACAATGACGTAATGGGCCGCACCGACAATTACGGCGGCACGGTCGCCAACCCGCTGCCGGGCTCGGGCGCATTCGCGCCGCGCATTCCACGCTTCCGCCGCTCGCTCACCGAGTACGAGCGCACCGGCCTGACCGGCGCGCTGCAATGGCGTCCGAGCAGCGCCACCGAGTTGAACCTCGACCTGATGGGCGGCAAGTTCAACAACAAGCGCTACGACAACTACATCTCGGCCATCTCGTTCGGGCGCAGCATGGCGCAATCGAACGGCAAGCCGCAGACGTCGATCGTCGATGCGCACTTCAACGACAACGGCAGCTGGGACTACGGCAAGTTCAACGCGGTGGACATCCGCACCGAGGGTCTGCTCGACGTGTATTCGACCACCTTTAAACAATACGTGCTGTCGGGCCGCCACGACGTCACCGACCGCCTCAAGCTGGAGTTCCTGAGCGGCCGTTCGCGCTCGGACCTGGACGAGCCGCAGCGCACCACGGTGCAGTTCGACTCACCCAACGCCAACGGTTATTCTTTCGACTTCCGCAACAACCGCAACGTGCCGACGATTAACTTCGGCATCGACGTGACCAACCCGAACAATTTCTCGTTCGCGCCGCAGGAAGCGGACGGCACCTTCCACGGCCAGTTCGTGGGCCGCTACCTGCACACCCGCAATACGCTGAAAACCAACCAGGTCACTGCAGCGTTCGAAGCGAACGACAACCTGACCCTGCGCACCGGCCTCTCGCGCCGCAATAACCAGTGGACCAACGTGGAAATCGGTTCGGGCGGTAACGGCTTGCGCCTGCCGGCCGGCGTCACCATGGACTCCATCTCGCGCCAGATCAGCGGCTTCGGCAAGGGCCTCGGTGGTTCCGGTGTACCGAGCTCGTGGGCGGCGGTGGACTTGAACAAGTTCCTCGCGGTGTACAACATCGAGTGCCATTGCGCGGCCGTGCCCGGTTCCGAATATAACTACCTGAACCAGGCCAACCGGGGCGTCGAGGAAAAGATCGACGCCGCCTTCCTCATGGCGGACTTCAACTACGACCTGTTCAACATCCCGCTGCGCGGCAACGTCGGTGTGCGCCACGCCCGTACCGAGATGAACTCGTTCGCGCTGGTCAACGCCAACGGCACGCTGGAGCCGGTGCGCGGCCGCAACCGCTACAACGACTACCTGCCGGCGCTGAACGTCTCGGCCACGCTGCACAAGGACGTGATGCTGCGCTTCTCGGCCGGCAAAACCCTGGCGCGTCCCGAGTACACCGACCTGGCGCCATCGAGCACGCTCAATGCGCAGGTGCAGACTGTCAATATCGGCAACCCGAACCTGTCGCCGATCCGCGCCAAGACCTTCGACCTGCAAGCCGAGTGGTACTACGACAAGAACGCCATGGTGTCGGTGGGCGCCTTCCACAAGAAGATCGGCACCTTCATCCAGGGCGTGTCGGACCGCGCCGTGTTTTCGAGCCTGGGCCTGCCCGACTCGGTGCTGCTGGGCGGTGGTTGCAGCATCACCGGCGGCACGCCGGCTTGCGCAACCTTACCTAGCACGACAGTGGTGGTGAACCGCCAGGTGAATACCCCGGGCGGCCCGCTGACCGGTTACGAGTTCAACCTGCAAGCACCGTTCAGCTTCCTGCCCGGCATCTGGAGCAACTTCGGCCTGCTGGCGAACTACACCTACGTCGATTCGAAGATCACCTACATCACGCGGGTGGACAATCCGAACACGCCGGCCAACGAGCAGCTGACCCAGCGCGCCAACTTCACCGGCTTGTCGCCAAAGGCGCACAACCTGACCTTGTTCTACGAGGATCCGAAGTTCAGCGCCCGGGTTTCGGCCGCGCACCGTTCGTCGTACCTGCTCAACGTGCTTGGCAACGTGCAGGGACACGACTTCACCATCGTCGATGGCTCGACCAACGTCGACTTCAGCATGTCGTACAACCTCACGCCGCAACTGCGCCTGAGCTTTGAGGGCCAGAACCTCAACGACACGCCGCTGCGCTACGGCCGCGACAGCCAGCGTAACGACACGCTGTTGTACGTGCATTCGGGTCGTACCTTCGTGGTGGGGATGAACTACAAGTACTAAGTTAGCTTGCACTAATGAAGAGGGGCGCCACTGCGGCGCCCCTTTTTTATTGAAAATGGTCAGCGCCAGGCGCTGCAACGACGCTCAGAGCGAGGCGCAGCGTCGCAGACAGTGCGTGAGCACGGCAAGGCGCTGCAACGACGCTCTGGCCGTTTTTAGTGTTCTTGCCAGTGGTCGAGGTTGTGGGGTTCGGCTAATGGCGTGCCATTGCGCTCGGCGCGGAACCGCGCCGACGCTGCGTACACGGCGCGCCGCACCCGCATGATCGAGCCGAGCGGACGGTGCGCGGCGATGCAATGCCACGGGCTGAACTGCATGCCGTCGTCCACCAGCACCGACAGGCCGTGCGTCCAGCCAGCCTGGGCCGGGGCCGCGATGCGCGCCACGGCTACCCACGGCGTGTTCCATTCCACGGTCGGGTCTTCGATCGGCGTCTCGTCGAGGTCGGTGCAAAGTTGTACCCGCAGTTCCCACTCGGCCGCGTGCTCGGTCATGAAATCGACCACCGCGCCGCGCAAGCCGTTGGGCTTGTGGTCGAGATCGACCGGCTGGTCCTTGAGCATGGCCAGCTCCGGCGACACCGGCACCAGTTGCAGCTTGGCCATGTAGCGACCGAACAGCACCGGCACCTGGGTAAAGAAGGTTTCGCCGAGGATGTGGGTTTCCGGATGGCCGCCCATGCTGATCAGGGTGGCGCTTTCGCCGCCAACCGCTTCGATCACTTTTTCGGCGCCCTGCAAGGCGGCCGACAGCGCTTTCTTCAAGCCGGGCGCCTTGTCGGTGGTGGCGGCCAGCAGCTTGACGCTGCCGAGGAATTTCTTGGCGGTCGGGGTCTGGAACGTCGGGCCATTGACCATGACGAAGTCCTGGGTGACATCGCCCTGGCCGTCGGCCAGGCGCTCGCCCGGCACGCCGATGACCTTGATGGCCATGCCGCGCGGCGTGGACACTTTATCGTCGAGCAAGTCGCCGGGCGTGGTGGACAGGCGCATCACCACCGGGTATTCACCGCTGGCGGCAAACAGGCCCTGCGAATAATCGGGCGGCAGGTTGTCGAGCACGCGCAGGGTACCGCGCAGCAAGCCGTGGCTCTTGGCATGCACGCCGCGCGGGGCGTGGCCGCTGTCCTTGTGGACGGTGCCGGCGATATCGCGCATCTGCTCCTGCAGACCGGCGATGGTTTCCGCTTCGTCCTCCTCCAGTACTTCGTAGGACGGATCGTAGGGCAATGGCTGTTTCAGGTGACGGGTGGGAAAATCCATGAGGGTATCCTGCTGGCTGGTTGGCTGACATCACCATCATGGCGTGGTTGCGGCATGGCGTCTGTGGTGCCACGCACGCACGTCCCGAGCCGCCCTTGCGCGCGCGCCAGATCCGCACCAAAGGCGCGCACGATTGCGCACCACATTGAAGCATTTCAGCGCGAACGTTAATTTATATATATAATATTGCGCTCACGAAATATCAATTAAACCACTTCGTGAATTGACCCATTTAAAGAGAGAAATATGAAAAACACCATCTTGTTCGCCATGCTGGCAGCACTGGCCGGCACCGCCGCCGCTCAATCGCAAGGCGCTTACGTCGGCGGTAATGTTGGCCGTGCAGAGCAGAAAGTTTCCATCGACGGCTTTGGCTCGGAAAAAGACCACGACACCGGCTTCAAGCTGTACGGCGGCTACAACTTCACGCAAAACTTCGGACTGGAAGCTGGCTACGCTGACCTGGGCAAGCTGGAACGCTCGGCCTTGGGTGAAACCGTTTCCCTCGAGCCAACCTCGGTGTACTTTGCAGCGACCGGCACTCTGCCACTGAACGACGGTTTCTCGCTGTTCGGCAAAGCAGGTGCAGCGCGCACCGAAGTTAAAGGCACCATTTCCGCTGCTGGCTTCCGCGAAAGCGGCAAAGAAAATCGCACCTCCGGCTACGTTGCCGTCGGCGCTGCCTACGCGATCAATCCTAACTTCAGCGTAGTGGCTGAATACGAATACTTCGGCAAGATCTACAAAGAAGATGGCGCTGACTTGAAAGCCAACATGGTGTCGGTCGGCGTACGCTACAAGTTCTAAGCAATACCCGTTCAGTATCGATCAGCGGCAGGCGTGCACAACGCCTGCCGCTTTTTTTTGCCGATTGTGTCGGCATGCTGGTTTGCGTATAATCAAATGAGAACCATTTGCATTTACATCCACTTCACCCATGTCCGTCACCGATCACGCCCTCGCGCAAGAAATCACCATGCTGTACAGCGACCACCACGGTTGGCTGCGCGGCTGGTTGCGCAAGCGGCTCGGTGACGCCCACCAGGCTGCCGACCTGGCGCACGACACCTTTATCCAACTGCTCACCCGCGAGCAACCGGTGGCCGCGCGCGAGCCGCGCGCCTTTTTGACCACGGTGGCGCAGCGGGTGCTGGCCAACCATTACCGCCGCCAGCAGCTCAAACGCGCTTATCTCGACGCCCTGGCCGTCCTGCCCGAGGCGGTGGCGGTGTCGCCCGAGGAACGTGCGATCGTGATGGAAACGCTGGTCGAGATCGACCGCATGCTGGGCAACCTGGCGCCGGTGGTCAAGCGCGCCTTCCTGATGAGCCAGCTGGACGGCATGAGCCACGGTGAAATCGCCAGCGCGCTCGATATCTCGGTCACCAGTGTCAAACGCTACCTGGTCAAGGCAGGCGAGCAGTGCTATTTCGGCGCCCACGGGGTGGTGCTCTGATGGCCGCCGCAGCCGTACCGCAGGATATCGCGCGGCGCGCGGTCGAGTGGATGGTGGAATTGCAATCGCCGCCGGTGCCCGACGAATTGCTGCGCGAATGGCAGCAATGGCTCAACAGCCACCCCGACCACCAGCGCGCCTGGCAGCGCATCGAAGCAGTCAACGACCGCCTGCGCGGCCTGGGCGCCGGCCAGCAACACCCGGCCCCGGCCCTCACCGCCGCCCTGCTGGCGCCGCGCGGTTCGCGCGGCCGCCGCCAGGCCGTCAAGGCGCTGTCGCTGGCGATCTTTACCGGCACGCTGGCCTGGACCGCCGAAGAACATCTGCCGTGGCGCGCCTGGAGTGCCGACGAACGCACCGGCCCCGGCCAGCGCCGGCGGGTGGCGCTGGCCGATGGCACGCGGGTGGCGCTCAACACCGCCAGCGCCTTCGACGTCGCCATCGATGGCGCCGCGCGCCGCCTGCGCCTGCATGCCGGCGAGCTGCTGGTCACCACTGCCCCCGATACCGCCCGGCGGCCATTGCTTGTGCACACGGCGCAAGGTGTGCTGGAAGCGCTGGCGGCCAGCAGTGCGCGCTTTGCCGTGCGCCTGTATCCGCAGGCCACCCAGGTCAGCGTGTTCGATGGGGAAGTCGCTTTGCGGCCAGCCGGCCTGGCTGCTTCACCGGTATTGCAGGCGGGCCAGCAGGCGTTGTTCGGCGCCGCCGCCGTCATGCCCACACTGGCAGCTGACGAGGACAGCGTGGCCTGGATCGACGGTTTCCTGATCGCCAAGGCCATGCGGCTCGACGCCTTCGTGGCCGAACTGGAACGCTATAGCGACGTCACGCTCGGTTGCGCACCGGAAGTGGCGGGGTTGCGCGTCTCGGGCAGTTTCCGGCTCGACGACATCGGCCGGGTGCTCGAAACCCTGGCAGCCATGCTGGCGCTGGACATCGAAACCACCACCCGCTTCTTCGGCCACTGGCGTAGCGGCATCCGGCTGGCGCCGCGTCCCTGAAAATTTTTTCTTCCAACCTGGTCTGATTTGAATTCTCGCGTGACATAGCAGGTAAGCAAGCAACTTACCTCTCCGCGAAAGGCTACTCCATGGCACGCAAGCGCCCCTCGATCCTGACCCTCACCACCCTGGCGCGCGCGCTGGCCGTTCCCACCTTCGCCGCTGCCGCGCTGGCAGCGCCGCTGGCCGCATTGGCGCAGGAGACAGCGCAACGCAGCTACAGCATCGCCGCCGGCCCGCTCGAAGACGCGCTGAGCCGCTTCGGCCGCGCCGCCAACATCACGCTGTCCTTCGTGCCGGAACTGACCGCCGGCCTGCGCAGCAACGGCTTGCAGGGCAGCCACTCGGTGGACAATGGCCTCGCACGCCTGCTGGCCGGCAGCGGCCTGGAAGCGGTGCGCCAGCCCAACGGCAGCTACCTGCTGCACCGCGCGCCGCCACGCGCGGCCCAGGCCGATGCCGCGCTGCAGGAAATCGAAGTGCGCGCCGACCGCGACCACGTATTGCCGGTCGCGCCCGGCGGCCAGGTCGGCAGCGGCGGACGCCTGGGCGTGCTGGGCAATGTGCGCGTAGTGGATGCGCCGTTCAACCAGCTCAGCTACACGGCCGAGCTGATGGCCAACCAGCAAGTGCGCGGCCTGATGGACGTGCTGGAGAACGACCCGTCGGTGCGCAACAGCGCACCGATCGACGGCGAGGCCGACATCATCATGGTGCGTGGCTTCGAGATGTTCGGCCGTGAAATCATGGTCAATGGCATCGGCGGCCTGGCCGATAACCGCAGCGCCATGATCGAGGCGGTGGAACGGGTGGAAGTGCTGCGCGGCCCGAGCACCATGCTCAATGGTGTCAGCCCCTGGGGCTCGTCGATCGGCGGCTCGATCAACTACATCCTCAAGCGCGCGGAAGATACGCCCACCGCGCAGGTGACCGGCAGCTTCGCATCCGAATCGCAACTGGGCGCGCACGTGGACCTGGGCCGCCGCTTCGGCGAGCGCAAGCAGTTCGGCGCGCGCGTCAACAGTGTGTACAAGAACGGCGACGGTGCCATCGACCGCACCGCCAACCGCCAGACCATGACCGCCGTCGCCCTCGATTACCGCGGCGAGCAACTGCGCCTGACCCTCGACGGCAACTACCAGGAAAAGGAACTGCACGGCGGCCTGGGTGCGATCCGCATCGGCGGCTCGGTGCCGATCCCGCCGGCGCCGCGCGCCGCCAACAACTTCAAGCAGCCGTGGGAGTTCTATACGTCCGACAACCGCTCGCTGCAACTGGGGCTGGAATACGACATCACCCCGGACTGGGTATTTTCCGCCAGCCACGGCCAGTCGCTGAACAACGAAACCTATCTGCAGGCGGTCAGCTCGATCAGCAATGTCAACGGCAACCTGTCCGGTTCGGTGGTCTGGATCCCGGGCCGCAGCACCAACAAGGGCACCAACATCGGCCTGCGCGGCACTTTTAATACCGGCGCGATCCGCCATACGCTGGTGGCCGGCTTCGGCGACGTCACCGCGCGGCGCGGCCAGGGCACGCTGCTGGTCGGCACGGCCGTCACCTCCAACCTGTACCACCCCACCTTCGGCACCTACCGCGACGGCACCGGCCTGTCCACCGATGTAGATATGCTGAGCCGTTACAACGCCAAGTCCACCGCCGTCACCGACACCATGCGCCTGTTCGACGACCGGCTGATCGTGATGGTGGGCGCCCGCAACCAGGCCATCGGCAGCGTGCTCTACGCCCGCAACGCCAGAACCGGCGCGCTCGACGTCACGCGCGACCGCAACTCCAACAAGCTGTCGCCGGCGGCCGGCGTGGTGGTCAAGTTCGGCGAGAACCTGGCCGCCTACGGCAATTTCATCGAGTCGCTGCTGCCGGGGCCGACGCCGTCGTCGCAGTTTTACCAGAACGTCGATGCCATCTTCGATCCCTACCCGAGCAAGCAGTACGAAGCAGGGTTGAAGTATGAATTGGGCAAGCTGCTGGTGACCGGCAGCGTGTACCAGATCACCTTGCCCAACCAGGTCAACCTGCCCAGCAACAATGCCGATCCGCGCGAAATCTTCACGCTCGACGGCGAACAGCGCAATCGCGGCTTCGAGCTCAATACATCCGGCGAAGCGGCGCGCGGCCTGCGCCTGCTGGGCGGCTACTCGTATATCGATGCGCGCCTGGTGCGCACCCAGGGCGGCCTGACCGACGGTCGCCGCGCCCGTGGCGTGCCCAAGCACAACCTGAACCTGGGTAGCGAATGGGACTTGCCGTTCCTGGCAGGCGCCACCGTGACCGGGCGCATGGTCTATACCGACCGCATGTTCATCGACACCAATAACACCCGCGCCCGCAGCACGCCGTCGTGGACCCGCTTCGACCTCGGCGCCCGCTACGCCACCAGAATCAACGGCCACGACACGACCTTTCGCCTGAACGTGGACAACGTCGCCAACCGCGACTACTGGGCGTCCGCCTCGCGCGGGGTGCTGGTGGTGGGGGCGCCGCGCAGCGTGCGCCTGTCGGTGAGCACCGACCTGTAAGGGGCGGCGCGTGTTTCCCGTGGGGGGCGGCTGGCGCCAGACGATGGCGTGGCTGCACACCTGGACCGGCCTGCTGGCCGGCTGGCTGCTGCTGGTGATGTGCCTCACCGGCAGCGCCGCCTATTATCGCGACGAGATCAGCCTGTGGATGCAGCCCGCATGGCACGCGGGCGTTGCCGCCAGGGCCACGGCGGACGGCCAGCAGCAGGCGGCGCGACAGGCGCTGGCGCACTTGCAGCACACGGCGCCGCAGGCGGCCAGCTGGATCATCGATCTGCCGCAGCCGCGCAAACCGTACACCGAGATCAGCTGGACCAGCGCGCGCGGCCAGGAGCTGGGACCGGGCGCCGGCCGCCCCGGCGGCAACTTCGAATCGGCCACGCTCGATGGCGCCGGCCGCCTGCTGCCCGCAGCGCGCGAGACGCGCGGCGGCGGCTTCTTTGCCGTGTTCCACTTCACGCTGCACTACCTGCCTGTACGCTGGGGCCGCTGGATCACCAGCATCGCCACCATGATGATGCTGGTGGCGCTGGTGAGCGGCGTAATCACGCACCGGCGCTTCTTTGCCGACTTCTTTACTTTCCGCCCTGGCAAGGGGCAGCGCTCGTGGCTCGACGCCCACAACGCGCTGGCCGTGCTGGCCCTGCCCTACCACGCCATGATCTGCTACAGCGGCCTGGTCACCCTGATGCTGCTGACCATGCCGGCGGCCGTCAACCAACTGTACCCCGACAATCGCGGCGACTTCGTGCGCGCCGCCCTGCCGCAGGCGCCGATCCTGGTGGCTGCCAGCGGCAAGCCGGCTTTACTGGCGGACACGGGGCCGGTGCTGGAGCAAGCCTATGCCCGCTGGGACGGCGGCCTGGCCACGCGCCTGACGGTGCAGCGGCCCAACGACGCCGCCGCCCGCTACATCGTCCAGCGCGACGAGGCCGAGCGGCTGTCCAGCGAGCGCCAGAGCCTGGTGTTCGATGGTGTTGCCGGCACGATGATCGATGGTGGCGGCGCGCGATCGAGTGCAGCGCCTTCGAGTGCCGCAGCATCGGCTGCCGCACAAACCCGCAACACGCTGGTGGGTCTGCACCTGGGCCATTTTGCCGATCCACTGCTGCGGGCGCTGCTGTTTGCCTGTGGCCTGGGCGCCTGCGCGCTGATGGGTACCGGCGTGCTGCTGTGGACGGTGAAGGCGCGGCTGCGCCCGCGTCCGCCGGCCGGGCTGCGGCTGGCCGAAAGCCTCAACCTCGTCACCCTGGCCGCGCTGCCGGCAGCGATGGCCGGGTACTTCTGGCTCAACCGCCTGCTGCCGGACGACATGACGCGACGGGCAGCCGCCGAAATCGACGGCTTCTTCATGCTGTGGGGCGTGCTGGCCGTGGCCGCACTTGCCTGGCCATCGCGCCGCATGTGGATGGTGCAACTGCTGCTGGGCGCCGCCCTGTTTGCCGCGCTGCCGGTACTTAACCTGGTGACCGCGCCGGCCGACGCCCATGTCGCGCTGCTCGATATCGGCACCGGCATGGTGGCCGCCACCGACGCCGGCTTGCTATTGTGCGGCGCGCTGCTGGGCTGGGCCGGCTGGCGCCTGCGGCCACGAGTGGTGGCGCCATGAAGCGGCTGCGCTGGCAAGTGGCGCTGCGCGTCATCACTGCCATCGCTGGCGGCTACGCGCTCACGGCGCTGGCGTCAGCTACCCTGGCGGTGCTGGCTCTGGCGCTGGGGATGGCGCGCGTGGACGCGGCGCTGGCCGGCATGCTGGCCAGTTTTGCCTGCTATGGCGTCATCATCGTCTGGAGCTTCGGTGCGGCCACGCTGGCGCGGCTGTGGGGGTCGCTGGCCGTGGCAACAGCGCTGCTGTGGGTGGTGCGGGCGATGGCGTCGGCACTGGCCTGAGCCGTCTAAGTAGGACTACGCAAGCCGGGCCGTGGCCAACGCAGGTCGGCCAAACATGCTAAGGTTGACCCTTTTTGCCACTGATTTTTCAGCCACTCCCGATGCATTCCGACCCTGTTTCCGACACCTCCCTCCCCGCCGTTCCGATTGCCGCGCCGCACGGCGCCGGCATGGCCAACTTCGCGCTGGCCATCGGCGGCCTGGCGATAGGCACCGGCGAATTCGCCTCGATGAGCATCCTGCCGATCGTCGCCGCCGACCTGCACACCGACCTGCCGCACATGGGCCACATGATCAGCGCCTATGCGCTGGGCGTGGTGTTCGGCGCGCCGCTGATCGCCATCTTCCTGGCGCGGATGCCGAAGAAGGCCATGCTGGTGATGCTGATGGCGCTGTACGCGGCCGGCAACCTGCTCAGCGCCGCCGCGCCGGCCTACGGCTCGCTGCTGCTGGCGCGTTTCGTGGCCGGTATTCCGCACGGCGCTTATTTCGGTGTGGCCGCACTGGTGGCCGCCGCCATGGCGGTGCCGGAAAAACGCGGCCAGGCCGTCTCGCGCGTGCTGCTCGGACTGACGATTGCCAACATCTTCGGGGTGCCGCTGGCCACTTGGCTGAGCCAGGCCTTCGGCTGGCGTTCGGCATTCCTGGTGGTCGGGGTGCTGGGCGTGGTCACCGCGCTGATGGTGCGCCGCTACGTGCCGTTCATCGCCGCCGGCGACGCCAGCCCACGCCGCGAGCTCGGCGTATTCCGCCGCGCCCAGGTGTGGGTCACCCTGCTGATGGTGTCGGTAGGCTTTGGCGGCCTGTTCGCCGTGTACACGTACGTGACGCCGACCCTGCTGGAAATCACCAAGGTGTCGCCGAACATGGTGGCGGTGTTGCTGGCCCTGATCGGCGTCGGCATGACGCTCGGTAACCTGGTGGGCGGCTGGCTGGCCGACCGCTCGCGCCTGTGGACCATTTTTGGCGCACTGGTGTGGAACGTGGTGGCGCTCACCGCCTTTTACTACACCAGCGCCAACGTCTGGGCAGTGGCGATCAACCTGTTCCTGATCGGCTGCGGCATTGCCGTCGCACCAGCCGTGCAAACGCGCCTGATGGACGTGGCGGGCGATGCCCAGACCGTCACCGCCGCACTGAACCACTCTGCCTTCAACTGCGCCAACGCAGCCGGCGCCTGGTTCGGCGGCATGGCAATCGCCCACGGACTGGGCCTGCAATCGACCGGCCTGGTCGGGGCCACGCTGGCGCTGGGCGGGATTGCGGTGCTGGGGGTATCGGTGCTGATGGAACGGCGCTCGATGCCAGCGGCTTTGCCGGCCTGAGCGTGGTGACGATCATACTCAAAAAAACAACAAAATGTATCAGGTTAACGTGAATTTATTGCATCTTGGTAATTTTTTTTATATGATAAAAATGCCAATTGGCAATTAAAAAAGCTCCTGATCACATCAAAAATATGAAATTTAAAGCTATCGTTTCGATTTGCGCCACCGCCACCGCCATCGCATTGAGCGCTACCTCCGCCAGCGCTGCGGATATTGCCACCTCGCTTGACCTCGGCTCAACCGGCTTCGGCCTGCATCTCACCACACCGCTGGCATCGCAATTGAACGCCCGGGTAGGTGTCAACTTTGCCAACTACAAATACGATGGCAGCACCTCGGATATCGACTACGACTTCAAGCTTAAACTGGCCACTTTCGACGCATTGCTCGACTACCATCCCTTCGATGGCGCCTTCCGCCTGAGCGCCGGTGCTGTCTATAACGGCAACAAGATCGACGCCCGCGGCAAGCCTACCGGCGCTGGCACCTACGACATCAATGGCAACATTTACAGCGCTGCGGCAGTCGGCAACCTCGACGGCAAAATCGACTTCCGCAAGGTAGCACCTTACCTGGGCATCGGCTGGGGCAATGCCGTCAAAACGGCGGGATGGGGTTTTGGCATGGACCTGGGCGTCACCTTCTCCGGCTCGCCGAAAACCCACCTGGCTTCCAGTGGTTGCACCTTGAGCACGACCCTGTGCGCGCAACTGAGCCGCGATATCGCTGCGGAAAATGCCAAACTGGCGGACGAAGTCGACGACTTCAAGTTCTACCCGGTGATCCGCGTAGGCGCCAGCTACCGCTTCTAAGCTTCGCACTGCCCGGCAAGTTCGTTTGCCGGGCCCGCATGCGAAGTTTGCTCAACTGAGCACCTTGCACGACTAAATCTGCATAGTCGTCGTTCAGATTGTATAAAATATCCAAACCCGCAGTATGATTTCGCCCATGCCCTCCTCTCCCTGAAGGAAACACCATGAGCGACAATATTTTCACCGGCACCATCCCGGCCCTGATGACTCCCTGCAACGCCGACCGCACGCCCGACTTCGACGCCCTGGTGCGCAAGGGTCGTGAGCTGGTCGATGCCGGCATGAGCGCCGTGGTGTACTGCGGTTCGATGGGCGACTGGCCGCTGCTGACCGAAGCGCAGCGCCAGGAAGGCGTGGCGCGCCTGGTGGCCGCTGGCGTGCCGACCATCGTCGGCACCGGTGCGGTCAATTCGAAGGAGGCCGTGTCGCATGCCGCGCACGCGGCCAATGTCGGCGCGCAAGGCCTGATGGTGATCCCGCGCCTGCTGTCGCGCGGCTCGTCGCCGGCGGCGCAACACGCGCACTTCTCGGCCATCCTGCAAGCGGCGCCGGCGCTGCCGGCCGTGATCTACAACAGCCCGTATTACGGCTTTGCCACCCGCGCCGACCTGTTCTTCGAACTGCGCGCCAAGCACCCCAACCTGATTGGCTTCAAGGAATTCGGCGGTGCTGCCGACCTGCGTTACGCGGCCGAGCACATCACCAGCCAGGATGACGATGTCACCCTGATGGTGGGCGTCGATACCCAGGTGGTTCACGGTTTCGTCAACTGCGGCGCCACCGGTGCGATTACCGGCATCGGCAATGCGCTGCCGCGCGAGGTGCTGCACCTGGTTGCCCTGTCGCGCAAGGCTGCCGCCGGCGATGCCGTTGCCCGCCGCCAGGCGCGCGAGCTGGAAGCGGCGCTGCTGGTGCTGTCGTCGTTCGACGAGGGTACCGACCTGGTGCTGTTCTACAAGCACCTGATGGTGCTCAACGGCGACACCGAGTACACGCTGCACTTCAACGAGACCGACACCCTGAGCGCCAGCCAGCGTCGCTACGCCGAAACGCAATATGCGCTGTTCCGCGACTGGTACGCCAACTGGAGCAAGGAAGTGGCCGCGTGAAACATGCCGGCCTGGCGGTGACTACCGTTGCCGACCAGGCGGCGGACGCGCTGCGCCGCAAGATCATGTCGGGCGAACTGGCCGAAGGTTTTTCCCTGCGCCAGGACGCCCTCGCCGCCGAGTTCGGCATCAGCCGGATTCCGGTGCGCGAAGCGCTGGTGCAGCTGGAGGGCGAAGGGCTGGTCAAGATCGTCGCGCACAAGGGCGCGGTGGTGTCAGGCTTGTCGCTCGACGAGATCAGCGAGCTGTTCATGCTGCGCAGCGTGCTCGAACCTTTGCTGCTGAAGAAGTCCGCGCCAAAGCTGACGCTGGAAGACTACGCCCAGCTCGACGCCATCCTGGCCGAATACAAGGTGGAATTACGCGCCCAGTACACGACGCGCTGGGGCGAACTCAACACGCGCCTGCACGACGTGCTGCTCGCGCGCGCCAACCAACCACGCACGGCAGCCATCGTCGCCACCCTGCTGCAGCAAACCGACCGTTATACGCGCATCCAGCTGTCGCTGAGCGCCGACAGCATCCGCCAGGCGCAGCAGGAGCACGAGCAGTTGGTCGAACTGTGCCGCAGCGGTGACGTGCGCGGCGCGGCCAGCCTGCTCAAGCGGCATATCGAGCATGCGAGCCGTGATCTTGAACGCTTTATCCTGTCGAACCGGCGCGCGCGGTAATTTCCATCGTCGAGTGATATCCCACATCGGGCTCTGCAACAGCTCGCATTCCGCGCAAGTTCCCCGTTTGCCAAAAGTTAGTCCCGCCCCTTCCCTCCCGGACAGTATTCGCCGCGCGGCAATCTCGCTATTCTCATTACACGTTTGCGGCACATTCCCCGGTTGCCGCGAGCTTCATTGACCATTAGGAGAATGCCATGACCGTTATCCGTTCCGACCTGATTCTGTCCCAGTCCGCTTTCAGCCACATCATCGACGTGCCGTTCGAGAAAGTCGATATCGCCAAGTGGCTGTTCACGCTGCCGGACGCCGAATACCAGCGCTGCGCCCCGCCCGACCACATCGCTGCCGGCGCCACGTTCACCGATGACGGCCGCCGCATGTCGATCAACGTCGAGATGATCGGCACCGGCCTGGTAGTCCAGCACTACGTGGGCGACATCACCGAAGCATCGCACTGCCGCATGGTGTCCACGTCGGACGTGTTTACGCCCACCGGCCGCACCAAGGTGCAGGTGATCTGGGACCTGAGCGTGAAAAAGATCGACGACAATCGCTGCGAATATACCAACGGCGTGGTGTCGCATCCGACCGAGGAATTCCTGGCCTTCATCAATGAGCACGGCATTTCGTGGGAAAAGGCATGCGCCGACCGCCAGGCATCGTCGGGCGACCATAACCGCCGCGAGACGCCGCTGTTTGCCGAGAGCATTGCCCGCGCTGCGCGGGCGGCCTGACGCCAGCAACACCTTAATACTTAAATTTCTTGGTAGTTTGACTTTACCAACTTAAATTGGTAATCTGGTTTTACCAATATATTTTGGTAAAGCTGGATTACCAAGGAATATAAGTATGAGCACAGAATTTCCTATTCGTACTGCGGACCAATTGCCTGGCGTGCTGCAGGCTTTTCGGAAGGAGTCGGGGCTGTCGCAAACCGAAGTCGCCTCCCGCATGGGCCTGACGCAACAAAAACTGTCTTATCTGGAACTGAACGCCAGCAGCGCCAGTGCCGAGCGTGTGCTAGCACTGCTGAGTGTGCTGGGCGTGGAGTTGGTACTCAGGCGTCCTGGGAGCTCGGCACCTTCTGACGTCAGCAGTAACACTCTGCCCTGGTGATCCATGGGCCGCAAATCTCACGCGCAGTCGCTCGGTTTATGGATGAACGGGATTTTCGTCGGCACGTGGTCGATTACGCCACATGGCGAAACCTTGCAGTATGCCGATGAATGGGTCCAGCACGAAGGGGGCCGGCCGCTCTCCCGCTCCCTGCCATTCAGACCGGGAAACCCGCCCTACTCCGGACACGCGGTCGAGGCCTGGTTCGAAAATCTGCTGCCAGACAGCAAAGCAATTCGAGAGCGCGTCGCGCGCCGATACCACACCGCATCGACCGGCGCCTTCGATCTGCTCGCCGAAATTGGCCGTGACTGCGTCGGTGCGCTACAGATCATCCCATCTGGCACAGTCCCCGCCGATCCCGGCCCGGTACAGGCCATTGCGCTTGATGAAGGCGAAGTCGCGCATCTTCTGCGCGCGACCGTCACCCCGCAAAATGCGCTGGGCGCGAATGATGATAACAATGATGAATTCCGCATCTCCATCGCCGGTGCGCAGGAAAAAACAGCACTGCTTTTCTACCAGGGCAAATGGCAAAGACCGCAAGGCGCAACGCCCACCTCGCATATCTTGAAGCTGCCCCTCGGCCTGGTCGGCAATATGCAAGCCGACATGAGCTCCTCGGTGGAAAACGAATGGCTGTGTTCCTTGATCCTCGATGCTTACGGACTGCCAGTGGCCAAGTGCATGCCGGTTCGTTTCGAGGATACGAAGGCTCTTGCCGTCGAGCGCTTCGACCGTCGGTGGTGGGGCGAAGCATCCGACCATCTGCTGAGGTTGCCGCAAGAAGACATGTGCCAGGCCACGGGCACCCCGCCAGGACTGAAATATGAGAGCCATGGCGGCCCTGGGGTCGAGAACATCATGAGGCTCCTGCAAGGCTCATCCAATCGAACTGCGGACCGCCTGATTTTTTTCCAGTCGCAGGTCGTATTCTGGATGCTGTGCGCTACGGACGGTCATGCAAAGAACTTCAGTATTTTCCTGAGACCAAACGATACCTTTGCAATGACGCCGCTGTATGACGTGCTGTCGGCCTATCCGGTTCTCGGCACTGGAGCGAACCACATGTCGCCCTTCAAGGCCAAGATGGCAATGGCCGTGCGTGCTACCAACGCCCATTACAAGATGCGCGAGATATTGCGTCGGCACTGGATCGCCGTCGGCGAGCGTTACGGTATCGTCACGCCAGACGGCAAACCGGTCGCAGCAGTGCTCGATGACCTGGTTGAACGCACTACTGCCGTGATCGAGGCCGTGCGCGCGCAGCTTCCGAATGATTTCCCGGAACTGGTGGCTGAACCCATTCTGACGGGGTTGCAAGATGCGGCAAATAAATTGGCAAAATGACCTGAGACTGGTAAACGCCACCATCCATAAGCGAGGTCACGAACAGGACGAACCGTTGCGCGACCTAACCGTACTCATGCAAACTTGGTAAAGTCCGGCTTGCGCTTCTCAAAGAACGCCGTAAACGCCTCGCGCGCCTCTGGCGACGACAGCATCGCGCCGAAATGCTTGTTCTCGGCCGCAATCGTGTCGCTGATCGCGTTGATACGGCTGGCCTTCATCAACTGCTTGGTGGTGCGGATCGAACTGGCCGGCAGGGCCACCAGCTTGGCCGCCTGGCCCTGGGCAAAGGCCAGCAGTTCGTCGGCCGGCACCACTTTCGACACCAGCCCCATTTCCAGTGCTTCGGCGGCGAGGAACGCTTCGCCCAGCATCAGTTTTTCGGCGGCACGCGGGTAGCCGGCGATTTGCGTGAACAGCAGGCTTGACGCAAATTCCGGGCACAGGCCCAGTTGCGCGAACGGCATCGAGAATTTGGCGTTGTCGGCGGCGTACACGAGGTCGCAATGCATGAGCAGCGTGGTGCCGATGCCCACCGCCGCGCCGGAGACGGCAGCCACCACCGGCTTTGTGGCGCCCGACAGCGCCAGCATGAACTTGTAGACCGCGCGGTCTTCGAGGTCGCCGCTGGTGGGGGCGTTTTTCATGAAGTCTTCCAGGTCGTTGCCGGCCGTGAAAATTTCGGGCTTGCCGGTGATCAGGATGGCGCGGACGGCGGCGTCTTCTTCTGCATCGTTGATGGCGTCGGCCATGGCCTGGTACATGGCGGCGGTGATCGCGTTCTTGCGTTCGGGGCGGTTGAATTCCAGGGTCAGGATGCCGTCTTGCTTGGTGCTCAGAATGTCCATGCGTGTCTCCAATGTACTTTGTAAAACAAAGGGCGCCGTGGTTCTCACCGCAGCGCCCTTCTTGATGATGATCCGATCGCGCTTATACGCGTTCGATGATGCCTGCCGCGCCCATGCCGGCGCCGACGCACATGGTGACCATGCCGTATTTCAGGTTGTTACGGCGCAGCGCGTGCACGACGGTGGCCGCGCGGATGGCGCCGGTTGCGCCCAGCGGGTGGCCCAGCGCAATCGCGCCGCCCATCGGGTTGACCTTGGCCGGGTCGAGGCCCAGGTCGCCGATCACGGCCAGTGCTTGCGCAGCAAACGCTTCGTTCAGCTCGATCCAGTCCAGTTGGTCCTGGGTGATGCCGGCTGCCTTGCAGGCGTCGGGAATCGCGAATTTCGGACCGATGCCCATGATTTCCGGTGGCACGCCCTTGACCGCGAACGACGAGAATTTCGCCAGCGGAGTCAGGTTGTGCTCGCGCAGGAAACGCTCGGACACGACCAGCAGCGCGCCCGCGCCGTCGGACATCTGCGAGCTGTTGGCGGCGGTAACCGAACCCTTGGCAGCAAATACCGGTTTCAGCTTCGACAGCGATTCGATGGTGGAATCGGCGCGCGCGCCTTCGTCGGTGTCGACCGTGCGGGTCTTGATGTCGATTTCGCCGGTCGCCAGGTTCGGCGTGCGGGTGATGATCTCGACCGGCGTGGTCTCGTCCTTGAAGAAACCGGCCTGCTGCGCGGCGATGGCGCGGCGGTGCGATTCGACGGCGAATGCGTCCTGCGCTTCGCGCGAGACTTTCCACTGGGTCGCCACTTTTTCGGCGGTCAGGCCCATGCCGTAGGCCATGCCCACGTTTTCGTCCGAGAACATATTCATGTTCATCGATGGCTTGTTGCCCATCATCGGCACCATCGACATCGATTCCACGCCACCGGCGATCATGGCGTCCGCTTCACCGACGCGGATGCGGTCGGCCGCCATGGCCAGCGCGGTGATGCCCGAGGCGCAGTAACGGTTGATGGTGACGCCGCCGACGGTTTTCGGCAGGCCGGCCAGCAGCACCGATTGACGGGCGATATTGAAACCCTGCTCCGCTTCCGGGAACGAGCAACCGATGATGGCGTCGGTGATCAGCGCCGGATCGAGGCCTGGCGCTTGCGCCAAGGCCGACTGGATCACGCGCACCAGCAGGTCGTCCGGGCGGGTTTTGTTGAACATGCCGCGCGGCGCCTTGCCGATCGGGGTACGGGTGGCAGCGACGATGTATGCGTCTTGAAGTTGTTTGGTCATTATGTTCTTCCTAGATTAGTTGCGTACCGGCTTGCCGGTCTGCAGCATGCCCATGATCCGTTCTTGCGTCTTTGGATGATTCAACAGCTCGAGGAAGGCCTTGCGTTCGCGATCCAGTATCCACTGCTCGCTCACGAACGAACCCTGGTCGATGTCGCCGCCAGAGACGATCTCGGCGATCATGTCGCCCAGCTTGAAGTCGTGCGCCGAAATGAAGCCGCCGTCGCGCATATTGACCAGCTGCGCCTTGATGGTGGCCCAGCCGTAGCGGCCGGTCACCTGGATCGGCGCCTTGACTGGTGGACGGTAGCCCTTGTCGAACATGGCGCGCGCTTCCACCTTGGCCACGTGCAGCAGCTCGTAGGCGTTGAACACGATCACGTCGTCTTCTTTCAGGTAACCCATGGCCTGCGCTTCCAGTGCCGACTTCGACACGTTGGCGGTGGCCGCATTGGTGAAACCGGTTTTGAGGAATTGCAGGATGTCGTTGCCTTTAGCCTCTTTGTAAGCGCGCGATGCCGCTTCTTTCAGGCCGCCGCCAGCAGGAATCAGGCCCACGCCCACTTCCACCAGGCCGATGTACGATTCGATCGAGGCCACGCGCTTCGACGCGTGCAGCACCAGCTCGCAACCGCCGCCCAGCGCCAGGCCAGCCACCGCAGCAACAACCGGCACGTTCGCGTATTTCAGCGACATGAACGCGTCCTGCAGGTCCTTGATGATCGGATCGACCGCCTTGGCGCCACCCTGCATGAAGGCAGGCAGGGCCGATTGCAGGTCGGCGCCAGCCGAGAACGCGCCGCCTTCGGCTGCGTCCGCGTTCCAGATCACCAGGCCCTTGAAGTTTTTCTCCGCTTCGGCCAGTGCCTTGGTGAAGCCGGTGATGACGTCCGGGCTGATCACGTGCATCTTGGTTTTCAGCGAGATCACCAGCACTTCGTCGTCCATGTGCCAGATGCGCACCGAGTCGTCCTCGTGGAACGTGGTGCCGGCGGTGCGGCCGTCGATGGCGCCAGCGCCAACCACCGGTGCACGGAACGCCTGGCGCTCGTACACCGCCAGGGTCGAACGTGGCACGAACGATTGCGACACGGCCGACCACGAACCCTCAGGGGTGTGCACGCCGCCCTTGTCGGCAACCGGGCCTTCGAAGACCCAGGCCGGCAGCGGTGCGGACGACAGCGCCTGGCCGGCGTCGATATCTTCCTTGACCCACTGCGCTACCTGCGACCAGCCGGCGGCCTGCCAGGTTTCAAACGGACCGACGGTCCAGCCGAAGCCCCAGCGCATGGCGAAGTCGATGTCGCGGGCGTTGTCGGCCACAGTGTCGAGGTGCACGGCGATGTAGTGGAACGCGTCGCGGAAGATCGCCCACAGGAACTGGCCCTGGGGATTGGTCGATTCGCGCAGCGCTTTCATTTTCTTGACCGGATCTTTTTCCTTCAGGATGCGGCCGATGATGTCGGCAGCCTTGCCGCCGCCGGGCACGTATTCACCGGTAGCGAAGTCCAGGCGCAAAATGTCCTTGCCAACTTTTTTGTAGAAACCGGCGCCGGACTTCTGGCCCAGGGCGCCCTTTTCCACCAGCTTGGCCAGCGTTTCCGGCGTCTTGTACACGGCGGCAAACGGGTCGTTCGGCAGGTTGTCCTGCATGGTCTTGATCACGTGGCCCATGGTGTCCAGGCCCACGACATCGGCGGTGCGGAACGTGCCCGACTTGGCGCGACCGAGCTTGGCGCCGGTCAGGTCATCGACCACATCGACCGACAAACCGAATTTTTCGGCTTCATGGATGATGGCCAGGATGCCGAACACGCCCACGCGGTTGGCGATGAAGTTCGGCGTGTCTTTGGCACGAACCACGCCCTTGCCCAAGGTGGTGGTCAGGAAACCTTCGAGCTGGTCGGCGATTTCAGGCTTGGTGAACTCGGTCGGGATGATTTCGACCAGGTGCATATAGCGCGGCGGGTTGAAGAAGTGCACGCCGCAGTAGCGCGATTTCAGGTCGGCATCGAAACCTTCGGACAACGTGGTGATCGACAGGCCCGACGTGTTCGACGCGAAAATGGCGTTGGCGCCGATGTGCGGTGCAACCTTCTTGTACAGGTCGTGCTTCCAGTCCATGCGCTCGGCGATCGCTTCGATGATCAGGTCGCACTCTTCGAGCTTGGCCAGGTCGTCTTCGTAGTTCGCTACTTCGATCAGGGCGGCGTGGTCCTTGTTGCCCAGAGGAGCTGGCGACAGTTTTTTGAGGCCTTCGATGGCTTTGAGGACGATGCCGTTTTTCGGGCCTTCCTTGGCCGGCAGGTCGAACAGCACGACAGGCACTTTGGCGTTGACGCAGTGGGCGGCGATTTGCGCGCCCATCACGCCGGCGCCCAGCACGGCTACTTTTTTAACGATGAAATTGGTCATGTCGTTCCTCTCTTAGAACAGGTCGGCGTCGAGGGCCATCAGGTTGGCGGAACCCGACCGAGCCTGGCGGATCAGGGTGGCGGTTTCCGGTTGCAGACGGGCGAAGTAGAAGCGCGTCGTGGCCAGTTTTGCCTTGTAGAAGTTGTCGCCGCTGTCTTCCTTGGCCAGGGCGATCTTGGCCATTTGCGCGAACAGGTAACTGTACACCAGGTGACCGACCACACGCAGGTACGGTACGCAGGCAGCACCGACTTCGTCCGGGCTCTGGAAGGCTTTCATGCCGATTTCCATGGTCAGCTTGGTGACCTTGTCGCCGAGGTCGCCCAGCGGGGTGATGAATTCGCTCAGCGCTTCGTCGGTGCCGTTTTCTTCGACGAAGTTCTTGATCTTCTCGCCGAACTTGCGCAGCTTGGCGCCGTTGTCGCCCAAAATCTTGCGGCCCAGCAGGTCCAGCGACTGGATGGTGTTGGTGCCTTCGTAAATCATGTTGATGCGGGCATCGCGCACGTATTGCTCCATGCCCCATTCGGCGATGTAGCCGTGGCCGCCGAACACTTGCATCGCTTCCGAGGTGGCGATCCAGCCGTTGTCGGTAATAAAAGCTTTAACGATCGGCGTCAGCAGCGCGACTTCGTCGGCGGCTTCCTTGCGCACATCGGCGTCCGGGTGGTGCAGTTCGCGGTCGATCTGCAGCGCGACGTACGACGTGAACGCGCGGCCACCTTCGGCGTAGGCCTTGGCGGTAAGCAGCATGCGGCGCACGTCCGGGTGCACGATGATCGGGTCAGCTGGCTTGTCCGGTGCTTTCACGCCCGACAGCGAACGCATCTGGATGCGGTCCTTGGCATAGACCAGCGCATTTTGATACGCGACTTCAGTCAGGCCCAGCGACTGCATGCCCACGCCCAGGCGGGCGGCGTTCATGAACACGAACATGGCGTTCAGGCCCTTGTTCGGCTGGCCGATGATCCAGCCTTTTGCGCCGTCCAGGTTCATCTGGCAGGTGGAGTTGCCGTGGATGCCCATTTTTTCTTCGATCGCGCCGCAGGTGATCGGGTTGCGCGCGCCAATCGAACCGTCGGCGTTCGGCAGGAATTTCGGTACAAGGAACAGCGAAATGCCTTTCGAGCCTTCCGGTGCGTCCGGCACGCGGGCCAGCACCAGGTGCAGGATGTTTTCAGCCATATCGTGTTCGCCGGCCGAGATGAAGATCTTGTTGCCGGTGATCAGCCACGAGCCGTCTTCCTGTGGCAGCGCTTTCGAGCGCAGCATGCCCAGGTCGGTGCCGCAGTGCGGTTCGGTCAGGCACATGGTGCCGGTCCACTCGCCCGAGACCAGCTTCGGCAGGTAGGTCGATTTCTGTTCGTCGGTGCCGTGTTCCTTCAGGCACTCGTAGGCGCCGTGCGACAGGCCCGGGTACATGGTCCAGGCCTGGTTGGCCGAGTTCAGCATTTCGTAGAACGAGTTGTTCAACAGTACCGGCAGGCCCTGGCCGCCGTATTCCGGATCGCACGCCAGCGCGGCCCAGCCACCTTCGACGTACTGCTTGTAGGCTTCTTTAAAGCCTTTTGGCGTGGTCACGGAGTTGGTCGCCACGTCGAGCTTGCAACCTTCGCGGTCGCCCGAATGGTTCAGCGGGAACAGCACTTCCGACGTGAACTTGCCGCCCTCTTCCAGTACCTGGTTGATGATGTCGGCATCGATTTCGGCGTAGTCCGGCAACGCTTTCAGTTCTTCCTGCACGTTGAGCAGTTCGTGCAGCACGAATTGCATATCCCGGATTGGCGCGACGTATTGACCCATGGTGTTCTCCTGATGACTTTTATTGACTGCAAAAATGGTGGCTTGCGTAGGTATTACCAACTGCCTTGCTAATTCTTGTACGACACGATCAAACGTTCAAATCCATTACCGGCCCGCTCCAGGCTGCCGGGGATGCGCAGGAAGCGCGCATCGTGGTGCAGTGCCAGGATCAGGCCGTACATCTCGTAGACCATCTGGCGCGCATCGCTGTCGGCTTTCAAGTCGCCAACTTCGATGCATTGCTGCACGCAGCGCAACAGCGCGGCCTGCCAGGCGCCGACCATGGCCATCAACTCTTCGCGGATCGGGCCCGGGCGGTCGTCGTACTCGACCGCGCCGCTGATATAGATACAGCCCGACGCCACTTCCACGCTCACGCGCTTGACCCAGCGCGCAAACATCGAGCGCAAGCGCAAGATGCCGCGCGGCTCCTTCACGCTGGGGAAAAACACTTCCTGCTCGAAACGATGGTGATACAGCTTGAGCACTTCCAACTGCAAATCCTCGCGCGAGCCGAAATGGGCGAACACGCCGGACTTGCTCATGTTCATCTTGTCCGCGAGCAGTCCGATGGTCAGGCCTTCCAGCCCGTCCCGGCTGGCCAGGTCCAGCGCCACGTCAAGAATTGCCGCCCGTGTCAGTTCGCCCTTGCGCATAAATTTAGTTGAGGTATTAATAAGAATGGATCCCGAGGTGAATTCAGCCGTGGAGCAAAGTATTCTGCGCCACTTAAATTTACTCCGTGTGAAAAGAATTGCGAACGCTCGTACTATTATCCAGCGCGTGACAAAAGTCAAACGCTACGTTTAGAGTCGAGGTTCTATTGCTGCGGCGCAGCATGGGGATATGCGACGTGTGCACTCACCCGTAACGGTGATCTGCTGCAGGGTGGCGCCTTGCGCGCGGTCCGTCGCCGCGCATCAGGCTGGAGGTAAGCCTACAATTTGCCGAGCTGGCGGCGGTCGCGCTTGGTCGGGCGGCCCTTGAAGTCGGCGGTCGGCTCGCGGAACAGGCGGCGGTTTTCCGCCACCAGCGCCCGCCGCTGCACGCTCTCGTCGGTCTCTTCGTACAGGTTGCGGGCGATCGGCGCGGCGGCGCGCACGTCCGACAAATTCATCACATCGACTTCCCAGCGGTCGGAGCCGTTGTCGATGTCGAGCTGGTCGCCGATGTGCACATTGCGTGCCGGTTTGACCTTGTCGCCGTTGACTTTGACCTTGCCGCTGTCGATGGCATCGGTGGCCAGGGTACGGGTTTTGAAGAAGCGCGCGGCCCACAGCCACTTGTCGAGTCTGACGGTATCACTCATGCATATTTTCCTACTGAGAACAGGCGCATCACGGTCCGGTAAAACACGAACGCGATCTCGTAACCGATGCGGCGAAAACGGCCGACATGTTCGAAGTCGGCATAATCAATCGGTACGCCATCGGCGACGGCGTCCTCGATGTGGGCGCGCAAGGTCTGCGCGAACGCGGCATCCTTGATCACCACGTTGGCTTCCTGGTTCAGGAACAGCGACAGGCCATCGACATTGCTCGAGCCCACGGTGGCCCAGTCATCGTCGATCACGGCCACCTTGGCGTGCAATTGCGTCTTGCGGTACTCGACGATCTTGACGCCGGCCGCCAGCAGTTTCGGATAAAACGAGTGGGCGACCGCATCCTGCAGCCAGATCTCACCCACGCCGATCAGCAACGTGACATCGACCCCACGCTCGGCGGCAGCGGCCAGCGCGCGGCGGAACTTGCGCCCCGGCGCGAAATACGGATTGGCCAGCAGTACGCTTTTACGGGCGCGGCCCAGCGCCTGCAAGTACGCGCGCTGGATGGTGCTGCGGTTGCGCAGGTTGTCGCGCACCACGAAGCCGGCCTGCACCATGTTTTCGGCGGCAGCCTTGTTCACCTTGCGCATGTCGCGATACAGGCTGATGCGCTTGATGAGGTTCATCTTGCCCAGCCGGCGCCACTGGGTTTCCTGCTCTTTTTGCACCGACGCCACCAGCGGCCCGCACACTTGCACCGCGAAATCCCAGCGCGGAAAATCGAGCGGAATCGCGTGGTTGTAGTCGCAGAACATGTCGTCGTTGATGTTGATGCCGCCGACCAGCGCCACCTCGCGGTCCACCACGCAAATCTTGCGATGGGTGCGCGTGACGCCGCGCTTGAACCACGGATTGAACACGCGGTGCTCGACACCGCCAGCCACCAGCTTCTCGTGCATGCTGTTGACCTGGCGCCGGCCCGTGCCCCACCAGTCGGTGATCATGCGCACGTGAATGCCGCGCTGGGCAGCGCCGATTAAGGCCGCCATCACGCGCTGGCCGGTGTCGTCGGGGGCGAAGATATAAGTTTCGAAATAGATTTCGTGACGGGCGTTATCAATCGCTGCAATGAGCGCGGGAAAATAATCCGTGCCGGTATGCAGGAGCTTGACTTCGTTATCGGCGAGGAAGTTGACAGAGGTGCCCATGGCGCCATTCTAGCCAAGTGATAGCGACGCGACAATCGGTGCGTGATCCGACAACTTGGCCCACAGCGACCCGTGCAAGACCTCGGCCGTATCGACCTTGAAGCCGCGCACGTAAATGCGATCGAGGCGGAAAAACGGCATGGCCGACGGGAAGGTACGGGCCGGATTGATGGACGATTTGCGGCGCAGTGTGCGCATAATGTCGCTCAGCGCCGACGGCGGACCGCCAAGCTGGTCGAACGCCTCCACCACGCCGAGCGCATTGCGCAGTTCGGCACTGAGGGTATTGCGCCAGTCGTTGAAATCGCCGGCGATGATCACCGGTTCGCCATCGGGCGCCGACGCGCGCACGGCAGAAATCAGGGCCTGGGTCTGGCGCCGGCGCCCGGCCTCGAACAAGCCCAGGTGCACCACGTAGCAGTGCACGATGCCGTGCGGGGTATTGAGTACGCAATGCAGAATGCCGCGCTGCTCGTAGGCGTGGTCGGACACGTCGTGATTGGCCATATTGGCGATCGGGAAGGCACTGAGCAGCGCATTACCGTGGTGGCCGTGGTCGTACACCGCGTTCATGCCGTAAGCCGCGTGCAGGTGGCGCGATTCGCCGGCAAAATACTCGTGCTGCGACGCGGCGGGCCAGTGCTTGGTACCGAGGTGCTCGGCGCCGTACTTGGCCGCCTTCAGGTCATGCTTGCCCTGGACCTCCTGCAGAAACACCACGTCGGCGTCGAACATGCCGATAGCCTGCTTGAGCGCCAGAACACGCGGCTCGGCCCGGATCGAAGACACCCCTTTATGGATGTTATATGTGGCAACACGGATTTTCATGGAAACATTGTAACCCTGAGTCCGCGAAGCTGTACGTTCGCCGCCGCACATACCAATTTTCCGGCGAACAAGGGTACAACTTGGTTACGCTGCCGCCACTTCCTGCAACAACTCCGGGTGATTGTTCAAAAGCTTCAGCAGTTTGACGGTGGCCAGTGGCGGCCTGGTTTTGCCCAGCTCATAGCGCGAAAATGCATTGACCCCACCGCCGAAAATCTCGCCAGCCTGGCGCTGGTCGAGATTGAGTTTCTTGCGCACGCTGACGATGAATTGCGGATCGACCGCCGCCGCATTGACTTGCTTGTTAAAGGCTAGCATCAGGTCCATCGTGCGCCGGGACTCTTGCGGCCCCAGGACAGATTCGTCGCAGTTGGAACAAAAGTCCCCTTCTACCTGGGGCAGGATCGTGGTTTCGCCCTTGTACGTATAAGGCACGTCGCGCACATCGTGCACCAGTGCGGACGCACCGCAGTTTTCGCATTTCATCGCTATAACTCCTTGAACGAGACGATCAATACGCCGTTTTGGATCATCAATTTAAGATAGACAGGATCTCCGGCCGGCGTCCTCGTATGGTAGACATCCATCCAGTGTCCCGGGTTTTTGAGCGACTCCATGGTCTTGTAAAACTGGCCTTGGGCTGGCAAATTCACTACGACGTCAATCAGACCGTCGAGGTCGAGCCCCAGAGCGACGGCGCCAACGCGCGCCACGTGAGTCGTGCGGAAATGTCCCTGTTTTATCAGCGCAACCATGCGCGAGAGGTCGTGTGTCGGAATGCTGTAGCTGGTCATGGCGATTGTCCCAAGCTGAATCGAAGATTAACCCAGTTGGTTAATTTAATCAACCAGGTTAATGCAGATTAGCTTGGGTGCACAGCCGAGGACTGCGATAGATCAATCGAACAGAGCTACTCCAAGTGTCGTGGCAGCAGCAGGATCGCCTCCGCATTCGAAGATGAAAAACACTTGTCGGCCGCCTCCAGGTAGGGCAGCCAGGCGTGGTTGATGTGCTCGCGTGGCGACAGCGTGATCGGCGTGTCGCGCGGGACTTCCACGCTGAAAATGTGCTCGGTATTTTCGACCACGCCGGGCGCGTAGCGGTGGCGCCATTCGGGGTAGATGGTATAGATATTCGACAGTTGCCAGTCGCGCAGCACGATGCGTTCGCCGTCGGCCACGATGCCGGTTTCCTCGAACAGTTCGCGCGCAGCGGCCTCGATGAACGGCTCGCCAAGCACGTCGATCGAGCCGGTGACAGATTGCCAGAAACCGGGACGGTCGGCGCGTTCGATCAACAATACTTGCAGGTCGGCGGTGTGGATTATCACCAGCACGGATTCGGGAATCTTGTAGCCGGCTGGTTTATTTTCTGTCATGAAGTTCAAGTAATCGATGAATGCAACGATGTAAGCTGTCCGATTGCAGCCGCGCTGCATCGTGATTCCAGTTTAGCCGCACAAAGCGGGCGACTTCGGAAGAATACAACGGGCCCTCCACCGCTGTATAGCCCGTTCGCGGCACCAGTGCTTCCCTGATCACTCTCGACCGTGAACTACGGGCTAGGTTGACCAGCGCCTGCTTCGGATCGGCCAGCGCTTCGACATCACGTGGAATTTTTACCACCGGCACTTCAAGGAAGCGAGCGACACCTTTTCTGTCCGCAAGTATCCATGACTCGATCTCTCGTACGGCGACGCGAAACAGGTGCGTGGCTGCCCGTTGCGGCAACCAGTCGTGTACCACCGCTGGTGGACAGCTTTTGCCAGTATCCATGAAATCAACCAGGGTTAGTAGCCCGTGCACACCGGCGGCCCGGTCAAACGACCCAATTCTCTGCTGGATGTAGTTCCAGCCTTTTTTACCGTAGGTGATGCCTGGCTCGTGGCCGCAATCTTGCAGCAGTCGCTGGGCAACGGCTTCGTCAACATAGCCTTCGACCAGCAGGTTGAAATACATTACAGCTCCACTGCCAGCTGTGCCATACGCGGCGGTGCCGATTTGGGCAACATGACTTCGGCTACCGACATGCCCTCGCGCATCAGCTGCCGGTCGTAATCGTCTGCACTTGCCACGATGCTGCCGCCTTTGACGGGAACCAGTCGCAAGACTTCCTCAGCTGCGATGCCACCGTCGCGTAACAAATCTTCAGAGTGAGTGCTGATCAAAATTTGCCGCTGAATCCGTTTCTGCCGGTTCATCTGACCCAAGATTTGCGCCAACTGCGCAACGACGTCGTGGTGCAATGCACTCTCAGGTTCTTCCAGCAGAAGAGGACCCGCGCCATCGAACATACTCCATAGCAAAGCTACTATGCGCAAGGTGCCGTCGGATAAATCGCGCTCGTCGTGCGCTGTGTGCCGGCGCCAATCGCTATAAGCGACGTTTAAATGCGGATTACCCGCTTCGTCGGCAACGATGTCCAGCTTGCTGAGTTGCGGTAGTGCGATCTGCAAAACCCGCTCGATTTTCTTGAACCGCGCAGTGCGTGTGCGTTCCGCTGTCTGCCACATTCGGGGCAGGAAACCGGAGCCGGGCAAATGGTCGTGCACGAGCAGTGGCGACGAGATGGTTTTAAAAAATTGCGCACACGGCCCGAACTGATGGTGAGCGTTCAGACCTTCCAGCAGGGTATGGCGGATTGGTCCCGATGCCGTTATGCCGCCGTCTTGACTGATCGTCTCGCCCAGGCCAGACAGCATCTCCTGCACCACGCAGCCGCGCATAGCGCTGTCGTGGTTGAGTACCAGCCGGTACGTCCAGGGTCCGCCGTCATCGGCAACGGCGATGGCAATCTCGATGTCAGCGTCCGGCGCGGCAGCAAAATTGCGCAGCATGTGGACTCCCCTGCGCGCAGCCACAGCCGCTTGCAAACCATCGTGTGCGACATCGCGCAGAAAACGCAAGGCATCGAGCAAATTGGTCTTGCCCGAGGCGTTAGGACCAATAAGAAAAACGCGCGGTGGCAGATCGACATCGGCCGTCCGAAAATTGCGCCAGTTGCGAAGCATGAGATGTTCGATCTGCATCGCCAGCTCCTCCAAATCGATAGGACTTTCGACAGGATAGACCAAGCGGCACCCGCTGTCAGCCGCCGTTTCAATGGCGCGGAATAAGAAAAAGGCGCTACGAGAGCGCCTTTTCCGTTCAACTATTCGCCTAAGCGGACACAGCTAAAATCAGCTAGCGACCTTCGGCTCCGCCGCACGCAAACGGATGTGCAGTTCTTTGAGTTGCTTCTCGTCGACTTCCGACGGCGCCTGGGTCAGCAGATCCTGGGCGCGCTGGGTTTTCGGGAAGGCGATCACGTCGCGGATCGAATCGGACTTGGTCATCAGGGTGACGATACGGTCCAGGCCGAAGGCCAGGCCGCCGTGCGGAGGCGCGCCGTATTGCAGTGCGTCGAGCAGGAAGCCGAACTTCAGGCGGGCTTCGTCGGCATCGATTTTCAGCGCGCGGAACACTTTCGACTGCACTTCTTCGCGGTGGATACGGATCGAGCCGCCACCCAGTTCCCAGCCGTTCAGGACCATGTCGTAGGCCTTGGCGATGCAGGCGCCCGGGTTGGTTTCCAGCCAGTCTTCGTGGCCGTCTTTTGGCGCGGTGAACGGGTGGTGGGTCGCGGTCCAGCGGTCCGATTCTTCGTCGTATTCGAACATCGGGAAGTCGATCACCCACAGCGGCGACCAGACGTCGTCGAAAAGGCCGGCGTTCTTGCCGAATTCCGAGTGGCCGATTTTCACGCGCAGCGCGCCGATGGCGTCGTTGACGACCTTGGCCTTGTCGGCGCCGAAGAAGATCAGGTCGCCGTCTTGCGCGCCCGTCAGTTCCAGGATCTTGGCCAGGGTTTCGTCGTCGATGCTCTTGACGATTGGCGACTGCAGACCTTCGCGGCCCTTGGCTTTTTCGTTGACCTTGATGTACGCCAGGCCACGCGCGCCGTAGATGGCGACGAACTGGGTGTAGGCGTCGATTTCCGAACGCGGCATCGAACCGCCTTGCGGTACGCGCATGCCGACCACGCGGCCGTTAGGCAGGTTGGCGGCGCTGTTGAATATCTTGAATTCGACGTTTTTAACCACGTCGGTCAGTTCGGTGAATTCCAGTTTGACGCGCATGTCCGGCTTGTCCGAACCGTATTTGCCCATCGCTTCGGAGAAGTTCATCACCGGGAACGGGTTAGGCAGTTCAACGCCCATGGTGTTGGTGAACACCTTGCGGATCATGTCTTCGAACAGGTCGCGGATTTCCTGCTCGGTCAGGAACGAGGTTTCGCAATCGATCTGGGTGAATTCAGGCTGGCGGTCGGCGCGCAGGTCTTCGTCGCGGAAGCACTTGGTGATCTGGTAGTAACGGTCGAAGTTGGCGACCATCAGCAGTTGCTTGAACAACTGCGGCGACTGCGGCAGCGCGAAGAAGCTGCCGGCGTTCACGCGCGATGGCACCAGGTAGTCGCGTGCGCCTTCAGGCGTGGACTTGGTCAGCATCGGGGTTTCGATGTCGATGAAGCCCAAGTCGTCCAGGTACTTGCGCACTTCCATCGTTACCTTGTAACGCAGGCGCAGGTTGTTTTGCATCTGCGGACGACGCAGGTCCAGCACGCGGTGGGTCAGGCGGGTGGTTTCCGACAGGTTGTCGTCGTCGAGCTGGAACGGCACGGCCACGGACGGGTTCAGCACTTCCAGTTGCGAGCAAACGACTTCGATCTTGCCCGATTTCAGGTTGTTGTTGACGGTGCCGGCCAGGCGGTCCTTGACCACGCCGGTCACGCGCAGGCAAAACTCGTTACGTACCGCTTCGGCGGCCTTGAACACTTCGGCTTGCTCCGGATTGCAGACGATCTGCACCAGGCCTTCGCGGTCGCGCAGGTCGATGAAGATCACGCCGCCGTGGTCGCGGCGACGGTGTACCCAGCCGCACAGGCTGACGGTTTGGCCAAGCAGCGCTTCAGTGGTGAGGCCGCAGTAGTGAGTACGCATTGAGGACATGATTATTTCTCGGTTCAGGTTAAATTACTCAGAGAGTTCGGCTGTATTTTTTACTTGGTGATGCGGTCCGGCAGGGCGATGGCTTGCGGAACATCTTCCGGCGCCACCACGCCCATCGAGACGATGTATTTCAAGGCGGCATCGACGGTCATGTCGAGCTCGACCACGTCCTTGCGCGCCATCATCAGGAAAAACCCCGAGGTCGGATTCGGCGTGGTGGGCACGTACACGCTCACGTAGTCGCCCACCAGGTGGTTTTTCACGTCGCCGCCGGGCGTGCCGGTCAGGAAAGCGATGGTGTAAGAATTCTGGTGCGGATACGGAATCATCACCGCCTTGCGGAACGCGTTGCCGGACGACGACAGCAAGGTGTCGGACACCTGCTTGACGCTCGAATACAGCGAATTCACCAGCGGGATGCGCTTGAGCAGCTTTTCCCACACGCGCAACACGTAGTTGCCGACCAGGTTGTTGGTCAGAAGGCCGGTCAGGAACACGATCACGACCGTCAGCAAGGTGCCCAGGCCGGGAATGTCGAAGCCGATCAGCGTGTGCGGCTGCCAGCGCTCGGGCACGAACAGCAACGACTGGTCCATGGTGCTGATCACCAGGTTCAGCACCCAGGCGGTAATCGCCAGCGGGACCAGGATCAGCAGGCCGGTAATGAAATATTTACGCATCGATTGCTCTGCTCATGGGGTCAATCCCCTTTGGTGGTGCTGGATGGCGCAGCAGCCGGCGCGGGTGCCGCAGCAGGCGCCTCCGACTTGGCCGGCGCCGACGAGGCGATCGCGCCCGACGGGCTGGACACGCCGGTGGCCGGCGGCGTGCCGCCACGGAAATCGGTGACATACCAACCCGAGCCCTTCAGCTGGAAGCCGGCGGCGGTCAGTTGTTTCTTGAACGAGTCCTTGCCACATTCTGGGCAGACAGTCAGCTGCGGGTCGGACATCTTCTGCAAGACATCCTTGGCAAAACCACATGCCTCGCAGCGGTAAGCGTAGATCGGCATCTATTACTCCGCAAAAATCATCAAAACCCTGAATTATAAAGCCTTTTGGGCGCCCTATTCCTGTTTCCTGTGGCCAAGGTCAGTCGGCGGCGAATAGTTAATCGCTTTCATTGAAAAAAGCTATTCGCCAGCAGTTTAAATTCATGGTCTAATCCACCCTTATGCGCTGATTTCCCAATCCCTGAATCGTAGCGCACCATGCCGTCCAGCAGCCGACGCTTATACCTCTGATTGGGAAATATATGAAAAAATACATCTTCGCCGGCCTGTTGGCTGTCACCCTGTTCTCTCCTGCCTTTTCACAGAGCAAGTTCGTCGCGCAGTCGCCGAGCGAACCGCTTCATCGCCGCTCGATTGCCCTGTGCGCCCTGGCGCTGGTGGTGGTGCATGTCTGCGCCCGCCGCAGCAAGTTGCCGGACAAGCGACCGACGCTCATCGCCTGCGCCACACCATCCAGCGCTCCCTGCCTGCAAACACAGTAATAGAGTCACTGACGGCGTCGTCCGCTTCGCAGACGAAATCGGCCTGCAACAGCGCGTCCAGCGCGGCGCGGCCGATGCCGAATGGCGGACCTTTCGGGCTGTCGTCAAAAAAGAAATAACCGGCCAGCAGCGCGCCCGCCGGCAATAACTGTGCCCAGCGCGCGGCTACTTGCGGCCACATGGCCGGCGGCATCGCACACAAAAAAGCCTGCTCGTAAATCAGTTGCAGTGGCTGTAGTGGCTGCCACGTGAAAAAGTCTGCCTGCACCACGTGCTGTCCATGGCTGCCTGCCACCACCTTGGCGGCAGCAACGGCGCCCGGCGAGAAATCGATGGCGGTGGCGTTCCAGCCGGCATCGCGCAACAGTACCAGCTCATGGCCGGCGCCGCAGCCGGGAATCAGCGTGGCCATCGGGGCGCTGGCTCCAACGAAATCGCGCAGCGCTTGCGGCGCAGCGCCCCGGTCCCAGGGCGTGAAGCGGCGCTCGAAGCGCTCATCCCAGAACGCCGGCGACAGGGGATCGCGCTGGGCAAAATCCGTCATGCTGGTTGCATCACCTTATTGCGGCACGAAATGGGGCCAGAACTCGTAGGACACCAGCGCCAGCACCACCAGGGTGACGGTCCAGGCCGCGCCACTGAGCAGACGGTTGGTGCGCTGCTGTTCGTGGATCAACACCTTGAGCAGCTCGGTGTTGTCGCTGGGACGCTCGCCCTGCTGTTCCAGCGCCCGGTGCAGCAGGCGCGGCAGTTGCGGGAAGATCTGGGCGTAGCGCGGCGCCTCGGCCTTGAGCTTCTGGTACAGGCCCTGCCAGCCGACTTGCTCGGCCATCCAGTTTTCCAGGTACGGCTTGGCGGTTTTCCACAGGTCGAGGTCGGGGTCGAGCTGGCGACCGAGACCCTCGATATTGAGCAGCGTCTTTTGCAGCAGCACCAGTTGCGGCTGCACTTCCACGTTGAAGCGGCGCGACGTCTGGAACAGGCGCAGCAGGATCTGGCCGAACGAGATATCTTTCAGCGGGCGATCAAAAATCGGCTCGCAGCAGGCGCGCACGGCCGCTTCGAGCTCGTCGACGCGGGTTTCCTTGGGCGCCCACCCCGATTCGATATGGGCTTCGGCCACGCGCTTGTAGTCGCGGCGGAAGAAGGCCAGGAAGTTTTGCGACAAATAATCCTTGTCGTAATCGGTCAGGGTGCCGACGATGCCGAAGTCGAGCGCGATGTAGCGGCCGAACGTTTCCGGCTCGATCGACACCAGGATGTTGCCGGGGTGCATATCGGCATGGAAGAAACCGTCGCGGAACACCTGGGTGAAGAAAATCTCCACGCCGTCGCTCGACAGCTTTTTCAGGTCCACGCCGGCAGCGGCCAGGCGGTCGATCTGCGAGACCGGGATGCCGTGCATGCGTTCCATCACGATCACATTGCTTGAGCAATAGTCCCAGTGCATTTCCGGCACCAGCAGCAGATTGGAATCGGCGAAGTTGCGGCGCAGCTGGCTGGCGTTGGCGGCCTCGCGCATCAGGTCCAGCTCATCGTGCAGGTATTTGTCGAACTCGGCCACCACCTCTTTCGGTTTCAGCCGCTTGCTGTCAGCCCACAGGCGGCTGGCCAGGTCGGCGGCGATCTGCATCAGGGCCACATCCTCGTCGATGGTCTTTTTCATGCCCGGGCGCAGCACCTTGACTGCCACCTGCTTGCCATCCTTGAGCGTGGCAAAGTGTACCTGGGCAATCGAGGCCGAAGCTACCGGCGTGCGCTCGAACGAGGCGAACAGCTGGTCCGGGTGGGCGCCGAGCGATTTGTGGATTTGCGCAATGGCGATATCGGAATCGAACGGCGGCACCCGGTCTTGCAGGCGCGCCAGTTCGACGGCGATATCAGGGGGAATCAGGTCGCTGCGGGTGGAGAGCACCTGGCCGAACTTGATGAAGATCGGTCCCAGGTCTTCCAGCGCCAGGCGCAGGCGCACGCCGCGCGGGGAAGACAGGTCACGCCAGAAAATCACGGTGTCGATGAACCGCGCCGTGCGCGGCACCTTGAAGCCGGAAATCGCTATTTCGTCGAGGCCGTACTTGATCGCCACCCGCATGATCTTCAGGAAGCGGAGTAATTTCAAAATCATTGGGTTCCCAGTTTCTGTTCCAGTTTGGCCAGGCGCTTGGCAGCGCGCTCGACGTC
>Ga0308164_10000325_pt1 | contig 96230 bp, 84 predicted proteins | sample PhyTR2_FD_201031 | JGI IMG/M metagenome (GOLD analysis project Ga0308164, IMG submission 201031) | Phyllosphere microbial communities from UC Gill Tract Community Farm, Albany, California, United States - DLSLT.R2 | ecosystem: Host-associated > Plants > Phyllosphere > Unclassified | place: USA... | reverse complement strand
CAAGCGCATGTTCGAGAAGTACACCAAGGAAGCCGGCAAGGAGCAGTACCTGATTCCTTACTTCATCGCCGCCCACCCGGGCACCACCGATGAAGACATGATGAACCTGGCGCTGTGGCTCAAGGGCAATGGTTTCCGCGCGGACCAAGTGCAGGCGTTCTACCCGTCGCCGATGGCTACGGCCACCGCCATGTACCACTCGGGCAAGAACCCGCTGCGCAAGGTCACCTACAAGAGTGATGCGGTCACCATCGTGAAAAGCGAAGCGCAGCGTCGTTTGCACAAGGCTTTCCTGCGCTATCACGACCCGAAAGGCTGGCCGATGCTGCGTGAGGCACTGGAACGCATGGGCCGTGCCGACCTGATCGGGCCGGGCAAGGATCAACTGATCCCGTTGCATCAGCCGGCTACTGACAGCTATCAGAGCGCGCGCCGCAAGAACTCGACGCCAGCGGGCAGCCACAAGGTTGCGAAAAATGCCAAGACCACGCTGATCCAGACCCAGCACACCGGCCTGCCGCCACGCGGAAGCGATGGCAGCAAGCCGTGGGACAAGCGTGAAGAGGCCAAGGCTGCCGCCATGGCGCGCAACAAGCAGGCCGCCAAGGAGCGCATGGATGCAGCCAAGGGCAAAGGCACCAAACCGCCCAAGCGCAAGCCAGTAGTGCCACGCTAAGGCGAGGTATCCGCGCAGACGCAGAGCGTCGCACGATAGTTGGTATTATCGTTCCTCGTTCTGTGGGTGTACCTATCATGTGCTCGTGTGCTGATAGTGCCGGAAATGTAGGGTCGGGCAGTGCTGAAAACCCACCTGCAATCCCTTGTGGGAGCGAGCTTGCTCGCGAAAGCGGTGGTTCAGTGATGACGCCTTCGCGAGCAAGCTCGCTCCCACGGGGTGGGAATGCCTTGGGTGAAGCTGCGCGTCTTACACCTGCAACGCGCCGCATGCGTATCCAAACGCCTTCACAATTCTTCACCCCCCACTCAATCCCTCTGCCACACTGTCTGCCTTATTACTGTGCGACCCTTGCACCGTTGGCTTTGGCCGGCACGATTTTGGTGCTGCGCCTGTTCAGGCGGGGAATGCCACTCTCGTTGGCGCACGACTTTGACCGGATGGCATAAGTCTTGCGCGGCTCAATTACCGTTCAGGCTCGCAGGAGGCACGCCGTGTCGATTCATATTGCCTTGCACCATGTCACGCACTATCGCTACGACCGCGCGGTCGAACTGGGTCCGCAGATCGTTCGCCTGCGTCCGGCCGCTCATAGCCGCACACGCGTGCTGTCTTATTCGCTGAAAGTCCTGCCTGAAAACCATTTCATCAACTGGCAGCAGGACCCTCAAGGCAATTACCTCGCGCGTCTGGTCTTCCCGGAAAAGACCGACGAATTCCGTGTCGAAGTCGATCTGGTCGCCGAGATGGCGGTGTTCAATCCGTTCGACTTCTTCCTGGAGCCCTACGCCGAGAATATTCCGTTCACCTACGCCAGCGAAGAGCAGCGCGAGCTGGCGCCGTACCTCGAAAAACTGCCGCTGACCCCCAGATTTCAGGCGTATCTGGACAGCATCAGTCGCGAGCCGATTCCGGCCATCGACTTCCTGGTCGGCCTCAACCAGCGCCTGAGTCAGGACGTCGCCTACCTGATCCGCATGGAACCCGGCGTTCAGACCCCGGAATTCACCCTGGAAAACGCATCGGGCTCGTGCCGCGACTCCGCATGGCTGCTCGTGCAGCTATTGCGTCATCTGGGCATGGCGGCGCGCTTTGTGTCGGGCTACCTCATTCAGCTCAAGGCCGATGTCGAGGCGCTCGACGGGCCGTCCGGTACGGATGTCGACTTCACCGACCTGCACGCCTGGTGCGAGGTCTATCTGCCGGGCGCAGGCTGGGTCGGGCTGGACGCCACGTCCGGCCTGTTCGCTGGCGAAGGACACATTCCTCTGGCGTGCAGCCCCGAGCCTTCCTCGGCAGCACCGATCAGTGGTCTGGTCGAGCCGTGCGAAACCGATTTCAGCCACGAAATGTCGGTCGAACGCATCTGGGAGGCGCCGCGCGTCACCAAGCCTTACACCGAAGCGCAATGGCAGGACATTCAGGCGCTTGGTCGACAGATCGACGCCGATCTGCTGCGCGACGATGTGCGTCTGACCATGGGCGGCGAGCCGACCTTCGTGTCCATCGACGACCGCGATGGCGCCGAATGGAACACCGCCGCGCTGGGGCCGCGCAAGCGCGAGCTGTCCGCCGAGCTGTTCCAGCGCATGCGCGGGCATTACGCGCCGCTGGGCATCGTGCATTTCGGGCAAGGCAAATGGTATCCGGGTGAGCAGTTGCCGCGCTGGTCGCTGAACTGCTTCTGGCGCAAGGACGGCCAGCCGGTGTGGCGCAATAATGCGCTGATCGCCGATGAAACCCGTGACTACGGTGCTACGGGCGAACTGGCAGGGCGTTTTCTCGCCAGTGTCGCCGAGCGCCTGAAGCTGCCGGCCCGCTTCGTTTTCCCGGCTTACGAAGACAATTTCTATTACTTGTGGCGCGAAGGCGCATTGCCAGTCAACGTCACCGCCGAAGATTCGCGGCTGGGTGACGAGCTGGAGCGGGCCCGTTTGCGCAAGGTCTTCGCTCAGGGGCTGGACAAGATGATCGGTCAGGTTCTGCCGCTGGCTCGCAACGCGGACGGTGACAGCTGGCAGAGTGGCCGCTGGTACTTGCGTGACGAGCATTGCCGTCTGGTGCCGGGGGATTCTGCGCTGGGCTATCGATTGCCGCTGGCGTCGCAGCCTTGGGTCAAGGCGGCGGAATACCCGTTCATTCATCCGACCGACCATAACCAGGACTTCCCCGAACTGGCCGACAGCGACTCGTTGACCTCAGCGCTCAAGTCCACAGACACGGACGCCGAGCGCCCGCCGAAGATCGACGAGTCGGCCGACTGGCTGACCCGCACGGCGCTGTGTGCCGAAGCGCGCGAGGGGCGGCTGTACCTGTTCATGCCGCCGCTGCAAAAGCTTGAGGAATACCTTGAACTGGTGGCGGTGATCGAAGCGACTGCAGAGGAGCTGCAGTGCCCGATCCTGCTGGAAGGCTACGAACCGCCGAGCGATCCGCGGCTGTGCAATTTCCGGATCACGCCGGACCCCGGTGTGATCGAGGTCAACGTGCAGCCTTCGGCGAGCTGGGACGAACTGGTCGAGCGCACCGAGTTTCTCTATGAACAGGCGCGCCTCACGCGTCTGACCACCGAGAAGTTCATGATCGACGGCCGTCATACTGGCACCGGCGGGGGCAACCATTTCGTGCTGGGCGGCGCAACGCCGGCAGATTCGCCGTTTCTGCGGCGTCCGGACCTGCTGCGCAGCCTGATCAGCTACTGGCACAACCATCCTTCGCTGTCGTACCTGTTTTCCGGCCTGTTCATCGGCCCGACGTCTCAGGCACCGCGCATCGACGAAGCGCGCAATGACTCGCTCTACGAGATGGAAATCGCTTTTGCACAGATGCCGAAGCCAGGCGAGCAGGTTGCGCCGTGGGTGGTGGACCGTCTGCTGCGTAACCTGCTGATTGACGTCACCGGCAATACCCACCGTGCCGAGTTCTGCATCGACAAGCTTTACTCGCCCGATGGCGCAACCGGACGCCTGGGGCTGCTCGAGCTGCGCGCTTTCGAGATGCCGCCGCATGCGCGCATGAGCCTGGCGCAACAGTTGCTGCTACGGGCGCTGGTGGCGCGCTTCTGGCGTGAACCCTACGCACCCGCGAAGCTGGCGCGCTGGGGCACGCAACTGCATGACCGCTTCATGCTGCCGCACTTCATCGAGCAGGATTTTGCCGATGTGGTCGCCGACCTCAACGCGGCAGGCTACGCGGTGCAGGCCGACTGGTTCTCTGCGCACCTGGAATTCCGCTTCCCGAAAGTGGGCGATTACGCCGTCAACGGTATCGAGCTGGAGCTGCGTCAGGCGCTGGAGCCCTGGCATGTCCTGGGTGAAGAGGGCTCGGCCGGCGGCGCGGTGCGCTACGTCGATTCATCGCTGGAGCGTCTGCAAGTGCATATCAGCGGGCTGCCACCGCAACGCTACGTGTTGACCTGTAACGGTGTCGCAGTGCCCCTGCAGCCGACCGGACGGGTCGGTGAGTTCGTCGCGGGTGTGCGTTATCGCGCCTGGCAGCCGGCCAATTGCCTGCAACCGACCATTGGCGTGCATGCGCCACTGGTTTTCGATCTGCTCGACACCTGGATGCACCGCTCTCTGGGTGGCTGCGAGTATCATGTCGCCCATCCGGGCGGCCGTAACTACGAAACCTTGCCGGTCAACGCCAACGAAGCGGAAAGCCGTCGCCTGTCACGTTTCTTCCGCATCGGCCACACCCCAGGCAAACTGGACGTTCCGTCGCTCAACATTAACGACGAGCTGCCGATGACGCTGGATATGCGTCTGCATTAAAAAAACAGTGGCTCTGTGCGTCAGATGCACACGGACGTGACATCTGACTGCACTAATCTGAAGTCCTTACGTTGCCTGCCGAGCCTTCCATGCCCGACCTGCTTGACCACTACCCGCTGTCCGAGGGTACTTACCACGAAATGCTCGACGCCGACGGAGCCGTTCGCCCGCACTGGCGTCGTCTGTACGAGCACATGCGGCGCAGCAGCGCGGCGCAACTGATCCAGCGCCAGGCCCTGCTGACCCGGCAGATTCAGGAAAACGGTGTCACCTACAACGTCTATGCCGACCCCAAGGGTGCCGATCGCCCGTGGGAGCTGGACCTGTTGCCGCACATCATTGCGGCGGATGAATGGCAGCACGTGGCGGCAGGGATTGCCCAGCGTGCACGGCTGCTCAACGCAGTGCTCGCGGACCTTTACGGCTCGCAGACGCTGATCGCCAATGGCCTGCTGCCCGCCGAACTGGTGTTTGGCCACAACAACTTTCTCTGGCCGTGCCAGGGCGTGAAGCCCCCTGAAGGCACGTTCCTGCACATGTACGCCGTCGACCTGGCGCGTACCCCGGACGGACGCTGGTGGGTCACTGCCGACCGTACCCAGGCGCCTTCGGGTGCCGGTTATGCGCTGGAAAACCGCCAAAGCGTCGCGCGCGCCTTGCCGGAGACCTATCGCGACCTGCAGGTCCGGCACCTGTCGGGTTTCTTCGACGCGTTGCAGCAGACGCTGGCCCGTCAGGCGCCCACCAGCAACGAGGCACCGCTGATCGTCCTGCTGACGCCGGGCCGTTTCAACGAAAGCTACTTCGAACACTTGTACCTGGCGCGACAACTGGGCTATCCGCTGGTCGAGGGTGGTGATCTGACGGTGCGCGATGCCACGGTCTACCTGAAAACCCTCAGCGGCTTGCGTCGGGTTCACGCCATCATGCGCCGTTTGGACGATGACTTCTGCGACCCTCTGGAATTGCGTACCGACTCCGCGCTGGGTGTACCGGGGCTGCTTGAGGCCGTGCGTCAGGGCAACGTGCTGGTCGCCAATGCGTTGGGCAGTGGTGTGCTGGAGTCTCCGGGGCTGCTGGGCTTTTTGCCGAAAATCAGTCAATACCTGTTCGGCGAGGATCTGATCCTGCCCTCGGTGGCGACCTGGTGGTGCGGAGAGCCGCCGGTGCTGGCCCAGGCGCTGGAAAAACTGCCGGATCTGTTGATCAAGCCGGCGTTCCCCTCGCAACATTTCGCGCCGGTGTTTGGCCGTGATTTGAATGAGGAGCAGCGTCTGGCCCTTGCCCAGCGCATGCAGTCGCGGCCCTATGCCTACGTCGCGCAGGAGCTGGCGCAGTTGTCCCATGCTCCGGTGCTACAGGCTGATGGCACCGGTTTACAGCCGCGCGCCATTGGCATGCGTGTGTATGCAGTGGCCAGCCTTGATGGCTATCGTGTGCTGCCGGGCGGCTTGACCCGAGTGGCCGCTGAAGCCGACGCCGACGTGGTATCGATGCAGCGTGGCGGGGCGAGCAAAGACACCTGGGTTCTGGGTGAACGCTCGCACCTCGGCGAGCCGTGGAAAGGCCAGCGTAAGCTGGGTGTCTACGACCTGATTCGTCGCGATCCTTATCTGCCGTCACGGGTGGTGGAAAACCTGTTCTGGTTCGGACGTTACTGCGAGCGCTGTGACGACAGTGCACGCCTGCTGCGTATCATGCTGACGCGCTACGTTGACGACGATGACCCTCTCGCGCTGCAGGCCGCCGTCGCGCTGGCCGAGAGTCTGGGCATGCTGCCCGAGGCGCAGGAGGGCGAAGAGCTGAAGGATCGCCTGCTTGTCGCGCTGATGGGTGACGAGTGGCCGTTCAGCCTGCGCGCCAATTTGCAGCGTTTGCAGTGGGCCGCTTCGCAAGTGCGTGGCAAGTTATCCAAGGAAAACTGGCAGGCGCTGGTCGAGTTGCAGCGCGAAGCCTTGAGTCTGGAAACCGAAGAGCCGGATTTCGGCGAACTGCTGGATTTTCTCAACCGCCTGGTGATGTCGCTGGCAGCGCTCTCCGGTTTTGCGCTGGACGACATGACCCGCGACGAAGGCTGGAGCTTCCTGATGATCGGGCGACGTATCGAGCGCCTGAAGTTTCTCAGCACCAGCCTGTCGGCGTTTTTGCGCGGGCTGGTGGTTTTCGAACAGGCCGGGCTGGAGTGGTTGCTGGAGCTGGGCAACAGCAGCATCACCTATCGCTCGCGCTACATGGCGGTGCCGCACCTGATTCCGGTGCTGGACCTGTTGCTGCTCGACGAGCAGAACCCGCATGCGGTGCTGTTCCAGCTCAAACTGGTGCAGCGCTCGTTGCGCCGCCTGAACGACGAGTTCGATGCGCCACGTGACAGCAGTCTGACGGTGTTGGCGCAGCGTCTTGCCGCGTTCGACCTGGGCAGCCTGGAGAATCCTTTGTTTGGCCAGAGCAGTATCGACGCCGTACTCGACGGGCTGGCGGACCTGCTGCAGAGCATTGGCGACAGCAGTGGCCTGGCGTCCGATCGCTTGGCGTTGCGCCATTTTGCCCACGTCGATGATGTCAGCCAACGTACGGTGTCTGTCTGATGAGCGCTTTCTACCAGATTTTCCATGACACACATTACAAGTACGACAGCCCGGTCTCGTTGGCCCAGCAACTGGCGCACCTGTGGCCGCGCAGCAGTCCCTGGCAGCGTTGCACCGAGCAGGCGCTGGAGATTCTTCCTGAACCCACCACGCGTCGCGATGAGCTGGATGTATTCGGCAACCCGCTGACCCGTCTGGCCTTCGAGCGTCCACATGATGAATTGCAGGTCAATGCGCGGTTGCGTATCGAGGTGATGGAGAAGCCGTTTCTGGACTTCAATCTGTCGCCCGAATGGGAAGTGACCCGCAGCGCGCTGACATACAGCGCCAAGCCGATGACCGAAGATATTCTGGAGGCCTGCCGCTATCGTTTCGAATCCCCCTACGTTCACCTGAAGCGCTCGTTCGTCGAGTTCTCGCAGGTCTGTTTCCCGCCGGGCCGTCCATTGTTGCTGTGTGTGCAGGCCTTGATGGAAAAGATCTTCGAGGAGTTTACCTTCGATGAAGAGGCCACTCAGGTCGCCACGCCGCTGGTGGAAGTGCTGGAGCGGCGGCGAGGCGTGTGTCAGGACTTCGCCCACTTGATGCTGGCGTGTCTGCGCTCCCGTGGCCTAGCGGCGCGCTATGTGAGCGGCTATCTACTGACCCAGCCGCCACCGGGCCAGCCCCGGTTGATCGGTGCAGACGCCTCGCACGCCTGGGTCTCGGTATTCTGTCCGGCCTCTGGCTGGGTGGACTTCGACCCTACCAACAATGTGCAGCCTGCGCTGGAGCACATCAGCCTGGCCTGGGGGCGCGATTTCTCTGATGTCTCGCCGTTGCGTGGCGTGATTCTGGGCGGCGGCACGCATGATCCTGAGGTGAGGGTGACGGTGATGCCGGTCAGCGCCTAATTACCTGCTCCCTTGAATCGTTCTTCAGAAGGGCGCTCCGTCGCGAGCGTCCGCGGGACCATTTGACGCACGTTCTTGGAACCCCGGCCCTGATCGGGCACTCTCTTCTTACATCAGTTTTACGTTAATCAAGTCCTGCCCTGGAGATTCAAATGATTCGCAAGCTTGTAGCGATTTCGCTGTTGTCATTGGCCAGTGGTCAATTGCTGGCTGCCGAGTGCTCGGTCACAGTCGATTCGACCGATCAAATGATGTACGACACCAAAGCCATTGAGATCGACAAGAGCTGCAAGGAATTCACCGTCAACCTGACTCACTCCGGCAGCCTGCCGAAGAATGTCATGGGCCATAACTGGGTGCTGGGCAAAAAGGCCGACACCCAGGCAATCGTCACCGACGGCATGGCGGCGGGCATCGACAAGGACTATTTGAAGCCGGACGACAGCCGCGTCATCGCCCACACCAAAGTCATTGGCGCTGGCGAAAAGGACGCGGTGACGTTTGACGTGTCGAAGCTCGACCCGGCACAGGAATACCAGTTCTTCTGCACCTTCCCCGGGCACATCAGCATGATGAAAGGCGCTGTGACCCTGAAGTAACGACAGGTCCCTTGAGGCGTGTGAGGAGCGTCGCACGAGTTGAGATCATCGTTCCTCAGGCTCCAGCGTGGGAATGCCTTGGGTGACGCTCTGCGTCACAGATCTGCGCCGCGCCGTACATTCCGGATAGGACGCAGAGCGTCTAGAAAGGCGTACCCACGCGGAGCATGGGCACGATAGTGTTGCGGCTCTCTCGTTCCGCACCCTCTCACGGCGCGTACGGCAATTCGCGTTTGTGCTGAGTCTTGGCGTAGGTTTCGCAAATGATCCGGAACGCTTCTTCGCGCACCGGCTCGCCGTGCAGGAAGGCGTCGATCTCGGCGTAGGTCACGCCGTGCGAGGCTTCGTCCGGTTTGCCGGGTGACAGGTCTTCCAGGTCCGCAGTCGGTACTTTCTCGACCAATGATTCCGGTGCGCCGAAATGGCGGGCGATGGCGCGTACCTGGTTTTTCACCAGACCGCTCAACGGTGCCAGGTCGCATGCGCCGTCGCCGAACTTGGTGAAGAAGCCCATCACCGCTTCGGCCGCGTGATCAGTGCCGATCACCAGCCCATGATAGGCCCCGGCGACGGTGTACTGCGCGACCATGCGCATGCGCGCCTTGGTGTTGCCGAGCACGAAATCCACTGAGGTCGCCGGAAGTCCGTCGAACGCCTTCACCTCGGCGGCCAGTGCCTTGACGCTGCTGCCGATGTTGATGGTATGGCGCTCGTCCGGCTCGATGAAATCGACAGAGGCCTGGGCTTCGTGCTCATCGGCCTGCACCACATAAGGCAGGCGCACCGCGATGAAGCGATAAGCGTTGTCGCCCGTGCTTTCACGCAGTTCCTTGACCGCACGCTGAGCGAGCAGGCCGGCCGTCAGCGAGTCGACCCCGCCGCTGATGCCGAGCACCAGGGTCTTGAGCCGTGCGTTCTGCAGGCACTCCTTGATGAAGTTGACGCGGCGGGCGACCTCGGCCTGCAGCGCGTTCTGGTCCGCGAAAGGTGGCTGGACCTTGAGCTGTTCAGCAATCTGGCGCTGTACGGCGTGCATGATTCACTCCTCGTAAATAGGACAATTCAAGCGGGTTTTTCCGGGCTCGGCAAATCCGGCACCTTGAACACATGCCGCAGGTAGGCGACAAAGTTCGGATCCTTGCACTGCGTCTTGCCGGGCTCGTCAGAGATTTTCGCCACGGCCTGACCGGCGCAAGCCGTCATTTTCAATACCATGTTCATCGGCGCAATGCCGGGGATGTCGGCCGTCAGGTTGGTGCCGATACCGAAGCTGACATTGATGCGTCCGCGCAACGCACGAAAGATATCGAGCGCCTTGGGCAGGTTCAGCCCATCGGAAAACACCAGCGTCTTGCTCATCGGGTCGATACCGAGCTTCTGGTAATGCGAGATGCATTTTTCGGCCCACTTCACCGGGTCGCCCGAATCATGGCGCAAACCGTCGAACAGCTTGGCGAAGTACAGATCGAAGTCGTTCAGGAAGGCATCGGTGGTGATGCAGTCGGTCAGCGCGATCCCCAGCAGGCCGCGGTATTCGCGGACCCAGCAATCAAGCGCGGCGATCTGACTGTCGATCAGACGCGGTCCCAGCTGCTGATGGGCCATGATCCATTCGTGAGCCATGGTGCCCAAGGGTTTCAGGTCCAGCTGACGGGCCAGATGAACGTTGCTGGTGCCGACGAACTGACCTGGAAAGTCGTTTTTCAGGACACCAAGCATTTCTTCCTGCACACGATAGGAAAACCGCCTGCGCGTGCCGAAGTCCGCCACTTTCAGCTCGGCCAGTTCATCCGCCGTGGCATGCGTGGTCAGCCATTCGAACTTGTCATACAGACGATCCCGCGCCTGACTGAGCAGGGTATCCGGGTAACGATGCCGGTTGCGCACTTCGCTGACGATGGCCAGCAGCGGCACTTCAAACAAAATGACATGCAGCCACGGCCCGTGCAGGCGAATGCACAGTTCGTCATTCTCGATGGTGGTTTTCACGTAGCGGGTATTGAAGCGGAACAGCCCGAGAAAGCGCAGGAAATCCGGTTTGATGAAGGTGATGCGCTCCAGAAAAGCCAAATGTTCAGGGCTCAGCGACAGCTCGCACAACAGCTCGATCTGGTGCTTGATTTCATCCAGATAGGGGCGAAGGTCCTCCCCGTTGCGGCAACGGAACTCCCACTCGACGTCCACGTTCGGGTAGTTGTGCAGGACGGCCTGCATCATGGTCAGCTTGTAGAAATCGGTATCGAGCAGGCTTTGCACGATGCGATTGGAAAAGGCGCTCTCGCTCATTGAATCAGGCTCTCCAGAGCAGCCGGATAAAGTAGGGCGCGTGACTTCCTGTCTGTCACCATGGAAGGCTCACGGCCGGATGGGTGTGCATTGTCGCCCTTAAGCGGGGGGTTGATCCAACTGTTCCAGCATCCACTGTAGAAAAACCCGGATTTTGGGCACGTCGGCGGTGTGTTCCGGATAGGACAGGTAGTAGGCGCTGTTAGTGCTGGGCAATGCGTAATCCCAGGCAATCACCAGTTTGCCCTCGGCCAGTTCCTCCTCGACCAGAAAGCGTGGCAGCAGCGCAACGCCGCAGCCAACCTGGGCTGCGCGGATGCACATATAGAAGGTTTCAAAGCGCGGCCCGTGATAGCTGTGGTCGGTGTGATAGCCCTGGCTTTCGAACCATTCATGCCAGGCTTCGGGGCGGAAGGCATTCTGCAGCAGGACCAGCTCGCTCAGTTGGGTCGGGTCGCTGAGCGGCTCGTCCGGCAGGCTTTCGGGGGCGCACACCGCCACCAGTTCCTCGCCGAACAGCTTCACGCTTTCTGCACCGGGCGTGGCGGCCTGGCCGAAATAGAACGACACGTCGCAACGGCCTTTGATCAGATCATCGGATTCCTGCTCGTTGATCAGGTCCAGATGAATGTGCGGGTGACGCAAGCGCCAGCCCTTAAGGCGCGGCACCAGCCAGCGAGCGCCGAATGTCGACGGGGTGGAGACGCGCAGTACTTCGGTTTCTCCGCCGTAGGAGCGCAGGAAGTGGGTGGACATCTCAATCTGGGTCAGGATCTTGCGCACTTCGGCCAGGTACAGCGCCCCGGCTGGCGTCAGTTGCAGACGGCGGCGCACGCGCTGGAACAACAGGTGCTGAACCAGCTCTTCGAGTTGCGCGACCTGCTTGCTGACGGCGCTCTGGGTCAGGTTGAGTTCTTCTGCCGCGCGCGTGAAGCTCAGGTGCCGGGTCACTGCCTCAAAGCATTGCAATGCGGCTATCGAGGGCAGATGACGTTTGTTCAGCATGATGACTTCTCTGTTTGCGGCGCGAAGGGGCTGGCGTAAGCAATATGAATTATCGGAATGATATCTCGCTTAAAGGTCGTTTGTCGGGCGCATGCAGGGAGGTTATTACTGGCGCCGCGTGACGCGCTTTTCAGAATCTGACGATGGCTGCAGCAGGTCCCGTTTAATCCGCTAGCCTCAAATGGTGCGTCTCGTAGCGTTCGCGCACCGGGCGTGTGCAATTCGGTGACGTGTGCTGTTACAGGTGGGTTGCCCATCACGGCGTGTGCTGGTTGCTACTCGGGTACGCTTGGGTTGCTCTTTTTTCGTCCGGGGTTGCACCTTGCGTGCTCGAAGCAACTGGAGTGCCCCTGTTGCGCGGCGTTGCATGATGGATCGACACGAAGAACACGACATCTCCCTCAACTAAAAAGCGATGGCACGCGCCTTGCTCTGAGCAACTCTGTATCTGTTTGATCATGAAAGTGCCAACTAAAAAAATATCCTCAGGAGCACCACTTATGTCGCATACGTTTTACAGGAAAGGTTTTCTGGCAATCGCAGTGGCTACTGCATTGGGCGTGTCTTCGTTTGCACAGGCGGACGTGAAAATCGGCGTAGCGGGCCCAATGACCGGCGCGAACGCGTCGTTTGGTCAGCAGTACATGAAGGGCGCGCAGGCAGCAGCCGACGCGATCAATGCGGCAGGTGGTGTCAACGGGGAGAAAATAGTACTGGTCGCGGGCGATGACGCCTGTGAGCCCAAGCAGGCCGTGGCGGTTGCCAACCGTCTGGTGGATCAGGAAAAAGTGATTGGTGTCGTCGGTCACTTCTGCTCGTCGTCGACCATCCCTGCTTCGGAGATCTACGGCGACGCTGGCGTTATTGCCATTACGCCAGGCTCGACCAACCCGGCCGTGACCGAACGTGGCCTGAAAGAGATGTTCCGCATGTGCGGCCGTGACGACCAGCAGGGTGTCGTTGCCGGTGACTACATCGTCGACGTGCTCAAAGGCAAGAAAGTCGCCGTTATCAACGACAAGGACACTTACGGTAAGGGCCTCGCTGACGCAACGGCCAAGCAACTGACCGCGCGGGGCGTCAAGCCGATCCTCGAAGAGGGTCTGACCCGTGGCGAAAAAGATTTCAGTGCGCTGGTCACGAAGATTCGTTCGGTAGGCGCTGACGTCGTGTACTTCGGTGGTCTGCACCCGGAAGCCGGTCCGCTGGTTCGTCAGATGCGCGAGCAGGGCCTCAAGGACGTCAAGTTCATGTCCGATGATGGCGTCGTGACCGACGAGCTGGTCACCACTGCAGGTGGTGCACAGTACGTCGATGGCGTGTACATGACCTTCGGCGCTGACCCGCGCGCATTGCCGGACAGCAAGGCTGTCGTGGACCAGTTCCGCAAGGCCGGTTACGAGCCTGAAGGCTACACCCTCTACGCGTACGCTTCGGTACAGGCCCTGGCGGCCGGTTTCAATGGTGCCAAGTCCAACAAGGGTGACGCAGCCGCCACGTGGCTCAAGGCCAACCCGGTCAAGACCGTCATGGGCGAGAAAGCCTGGGATGCCAAGGGTGACCTGAAAGTCTCCGACTACGTGGTTTACCAGTGGGACGCCGCCGGCAAGTACAAGCAACTCGAAAAACAGAAGTGAGATAGACCTCGCGTCGGCCCTGCGCGTCAGGCGCTGATCCGATGATGGGCTCGCCCAGGAGCGAGCCTGCATCTCTTTTATCGTTTTCGGACCTGTCGGTCATGCCTCACGAGGGCGTGACTGACAGGGTGCTGAGCTGCCTTTTTGTGTGAGCGTGCGTGATGGATGGAATCTTCCTGCAACAAATGGTCAACGGACTCACCCTCGGGTCTGTCTATGGCCTCATCGCCATCGGCTATACGATGGTCTATGGCATCATCGGCATGATTAACTTCGCCCATGGCGACGTGTACATGATTTCTGCCTACCTGGCCGCCATCGGCCTCGCGGTTCTGTCTTTCTTCGGACTGGAATCCTTTCCGTTCCTGATTCTCGGTACGCTAATCTTCACCATCGTGGTGACCGGTGTTTACGGCTTCGTCATCGAGCGCGTGGCGTACAAGCCACTGCGCAACTCGACCCGTCTGGCGCCGCTGATCAGCGCTATCGGTATTTCCCTGATCCTGCAGAACTACGCACAGATCAGCCAGGGTGCGCGCCAGCAAGGCGTGCCTACACTGCTCGAAGGTGCGTGGCGCTTTGAAGTCGGCAGCGGCTTCGTGCAGATCACCTACACCAAGATCTTCATCCTCATTGCCGCCTTCGTCGGCATGGGCGTGCTGACCTACATCATCAAGTACACCAAGCTGGGCCGCATGTGCCGGGCCACCCAGCAAGACCGCAAGATGGCCTCGATTCTCGGTATCAACACCGACCGGGTCATTTCCTATGTGTTCATCATCGGCGCGGCCATGGCGGCGTTGGCCGGTGTGCTGATCACCATGAATTACGGTACGTTCGACTTCTATGCCGGCTTCATCATCGGCATCAAGGCGTTCACTGCCGCCGTGCTGGGCGGGATCGGCTCGTTGCCGGGTGCCATGCTGGGCGGTTTGATCCTGGGGGTTGCCGAGTCGCAGTTCTCCGGTCTGATCAACTCCGATTACAAAGACGTGTTCAGTTTCGGCCTGCTGGTGCTGATCCTGATTTTCCGTCCCCAAGGCCTGCTGGGTCGCCCACTCGTGGCGAAGGTATAAGTATGTCCGTTCCTGTTGCTGTTCCTGTTTCCAAACCTGTCGACATCAAGAAGAGTCTGATCGATGCCGTGGTTGCCGGGTTGCTGGCGCTGATTGTGTTCGGCCCCATCGTCGGGATCGTGCTCGATGGCTACAGCTTCAACCTGCAACCGACCCGCGTGGCCTGGCTGGTGGGTGTGGTCATGATCGGTCGCTTCCTGCTCAGTCTGTTTCTGCAGACGCCCAGCGGCCTGCGTGTTTCCCAGAGCTTCGAAAGCTCCGACTCCGGCGTGCATGTGCTCAAACCGGATCATCGATCGCGCCTGTACTGGATCATTCCGCTGCTGATCGTGATTGCCATCGTGTTCCCGATTTTCGCCAACAAGTACATTCTGACCGTGGTCATCCTCGGTCTTATCTACGTGCTGCTGGGCCTGGGGCTGAACATCGTGGTCGGTCTGGCGGGGCTGCTCGATCTTGGCTACGTGGCGTTTTATGCCATCGGAGCCTATGGTCTGGCGCTGGGCTATCAGTATCTGGGGCTGGGCTTCTGGTCGGCGTTACCGCTGGCGGCGATTGCGGCGGCGCTGGCCGGATGCATTCTTGGTTTCCCGGTGTTGCGCATGCATGGTGACTATCTGGCCATCGTGACCCTCGGGTTCGGCGAGATCATTCGTCTGGTGCTGAACAACTGGCTGTCGTTCACCGGCGGCCCGAACGGTGTGCCGGTGCCCGCGCCCACCTTCCTGGGGCTGGAATTCGGCCGACGCGCCAAGGATGGCGGGGTGCCGATCCATGAATATTTCGGCTTCGATTACAACCCTGACCTGAAATTCATCTTCATCTACGCCGTGCTGTTTCTGGTCGTGCTGGCGGTGCTGTTCATCAAGCATCGCCTGACCCGCATGCCGATCGGGCGTGCCTGGGAAGCCTTGCGCGAGGATGAGATCGCCTGTCGTTCGATGGGCCTCAATCACGTGCTGGTCAAGCTGTCGGCGTTCACGATTGGCGCATCGACCGCAGGCCTTGCCGGTGTGTTTTTTGCCAGCTATCAGGGCTTCGTCAACCCAACCTCATTCACCTTTTTCGAATCGGCGCTGATTCTGGCGATTGTGGTGCTGGGCGGCATGGGCTCGACCGTCGGTGTGGTGATCGCCGCGTTTGTGCTGACCGTTGCGCCTGAGCTGCTGCGCAGCTTCTCCGAGTACCGCGTGCTGCTGTTCGGGATTCTGATGGTGCTGATGATGATCTGGCGACCACGCGGCCTGATTCGCATCAGCCGCACCGGGGTGAAACCGCGCAAGGGCGCGCTGGTGACTGAGGGGGCTGCGCGATGAGCACTGAAGTGATTCTCTCCGTAGAGCACCTGATGATGCACTTTGGCGGCATCAAGGCCCTCAGCGACGTCAGCCTCAAGGTCCGTCGCAATTCGATTTTCGCCCTGATCGGCCCCAACGGTGCGGGCAAGACTACGGTCTTCAACTGCCTGACCGGTTTCTACAAGGCCACTGGCGGACGCATCGAACTGCACACTCGTGGCAAGACCACCAATGTGATCAAGCTATTGGGCGAGCCGTTCCAGGCGACCGACTTCGTGTCGCCGAAAAGCTTCCTCAGCCGGGTGTACTACAAGATGTTCGGCGGCACCCATCTGGTCAACAGGGCAGGGCTGGCGCGCACGTTTCAGAACATTCGCCTGTTCAAGGAAATGTCGGTGGTTGAAAACCTGCTGGTCGCCCAGCACATGTGGGTCAACCGCAGCCTGATCAGCGGGATCCTGAATACCAGGGGCTATCGCAAGGCCGAAGAGGACGCGCTGAATACCGCGTTTTACTGGCTGGAGGTGGTCGATCTGGTGGACTGCGCCAACCGTCTGGCTGGCGAATTGTCCTATGGGCAGCAACGCCGTCTGGAGATTGCGCGAGCCATGTGCACGCGGCCGCAGGTGATCTGCCTGGATGAGCCGGCTGCCGGCCTCAACCCGCAGGAAACCGAGGCGCTCAGCGGCATGATCCGTCTGCTGCGTGACGAGCACGATATGACCATCGTGCTGATCGAGCATGACATGGGCATGGTCATGGGGATTTCCGACGATATTGTGGTGCTCGACCATGGCAACGTGATTGCGATGGGGGGGCCGGAACAGATCCGTAACGATCCGAAGGTGATTGCCGCGTATCTGGGCGCTGATGAAGAGGAGCTGGTATGAGCAAGCCGATCCTCGAACTGAAAGAGATCGATGTGTTTTACGGGCCGATTCAGGCCCTGAAGAAAGTCTCGCTGCACATCAACGAGGGCGAAACGGTCAGCCTGATCGGCTCCAACGGCGCGGGCAAGTCCACGCTGCTGATGTCGATCTTCGGTCAGCCGCGCGCGGCCAGCGGGCAGATCATCTATCAGGGCACCGATATCACCCAGAAGTCCTCGCATTACATCGCCTCCAACGGTATTGCGCAGTCGCCGGAGGGGCGGCGGGTCTTTCCCGACATGTCGGTCGAGGAAAACCTGATGATGGGCACCATTCCGATTGGCGACAAGCATTCGGCCGAAGACATGCAGCGCATGTTCGAGCTGTTCCCCAGGCTCAAGGAGCGCCGCAATCAGCGAGCCATGACCATGTCCGGAGGCGAGCAGCAAATGCTCGCCATCGCCCGCGCGCTGATGAGTCGTCCGAAACTGCTGCTGCTCGATGAGCCAAGCCTGGGGCTGGCCCCGATCATCGTCAAACAGATCTTCTCGACCCTGCGTGAACTGGCAGCCACAGGCATGACGATATTCCTGGTCGAGCAGAACGCCAACCATGCGCTCAAGCTGTCCGACCGGGCTTACGTCATGGTCAATGGCGAGATTCGCCTGTCCGGCACCGGGCAGGAATTGCTGGTAAATGAAGAGGTAAGGAACGCTTATCTGGGCGGGCATTGAGTTCGTCAAAACCCTGCCGTTTTCTTCGCGCGCCCCGGATGCTCAAACATCCGGGGCGCGGTCGTATGCAATTGTGGAAAACAATTTTGGCGCGTCTGATAAGTGCGACATAAAACCGCTGCAAATGGTTGTTTTGTCACCGTTTTGACTTGTTCAGGTTTACTGTGGAACCGGCTGTTAATAACTTGGGAGTATTTGCCTGCAGCCCTTTATGCATAAGGCCTGTAGAAGAGTGGTTAAATTTCGCACAGTGGTTTTCGACCGGCCTGATGGGCCGTTTGTCAACAGCATGGGGGCTGGTCGTTCATACAGGTTTTTCAGGTGAAAAGCCTGTGGATAAGTCTGTTAACAAGCCTTGGAAAGACTGCCCCGGACGTTATAGGGTCTGGGCTACAGGCCATCACCGTTTTCTGACGCTTTCCGGCCTCTTGCCAGTGTCGGGCAAAGTCAAGGAAAAAACTTCGCCTGATACGCTGCAGGCCCCGAAACACGTGATGTCCAGCGCCACTGACTTGCCCCCAGAGATTGTGGGTCTGACTGTGGATAAGGTGGGCAAAAGTACCTGCGAGGCCCGTAGCGCAAGGCTTGCTCCGGGTTGGTTGTTTTTTGTACAAATGCACTCGGTTGTTGCATCGATGTCCCGCTGACGGGCATTCTGCTGCCCTTGCCAGAAACTTATTAACAGGCAGCGCTGTTTTTGCGCCATGTCAGGAGAATGAAATGACTTCCACTGTATTCATCACGGGCGCCACTTCCGGTTTTGGCGAGGCGTGTGCCCGCCGTTTCGCCGAGGCAGGCTGGTCGCTGGTGCTGACCGGTCGACGCAAGGACCGTCTGGATGCCTTGAGCGCCGAGCTGTCGAAGCAGACCAAGGTGCATACGCTGGTGCTGGATGTGCGTGACCGCAAGGCGATGGAGAGCGCCATCGCAGATTTGCCTGAAGAGTTCGGCACCATTCGCGGGCTGATCAATAATGCCGGTCTGGCGCTGGGAATCGATCCTGCACCCAAGTGCGATCTGGATGACTGGGACACCATGATCGACACCAACGTCAAAGGTCTGGTCTACACCACGCGTCTGCTGCTGCCACGCCTGATCGCGCATGGTCGCGGCGCGAGCATCGTCAACCTGGGTTCGGTCGCCGGTAACTACCCTTATCCGGGTGGCAACGTCTACGGTGGCACCAAGGCCTTTGTCGGGCAGTTCTCGCTGAACCTGCGCAACGATCTGATCGGCACGGGCGTGAGAGTCACCAACCTTGAGCCAGGGCTGTGCGAGAGCGAGTTTTCGCTGGTACGTTTCGGCGGTGATCAGGCCAAGTACGATGCGACCTACGCAGGTGCCGAGCCGATTCAGCCTCAGGACATCGCCGACACCATCTTCTGGATCATGAACACGCCAGCGCACGTCAACATCAACAGCCTGGAACTGATGCCAGTCAGCCAGACCTGGGCCGGCTTTGCGATTGATCGCAACCGCGGTTGAGTGATGTGCTGATCGGGCCGCGCAGATGCGGTCCGATCAGCTGGGTCTGATCAGCTATCTGCCGGCGTTGGCGGCGGGAATGCGCTGACGAAGCGATTTTCGACGAAATCTGCCAGGCCGATGTAGCAGGTGGCCAAGTGGTAGGGCGTCGTCGACGGCATATCGCTGCGGCTGACCCTGCCATCGGGCTCGACGCACTCGTTCCAGCCCCGGGCATGCAGAAAGCGCTGCTCGAAGGCCGACAGCTGCCGGGTCAAGGCCGCTTCGCAGTCCGGGCGCAGGGCCATCGCCCGCAGGTATTCCGCCTGGGCCCAGATACGCTGGGTGGCATCGCGCACTGTACCATCCAGCGCCAGCATCGCCGTCACAGCCCCGCTGTGAGGATCGACACCTTGCGCCTGAGCGTAGACGAACGCGCGGGTCATGGATTCATGCAGCTCGCGCCCGTGCAGTTCCGGGGACGATTGCAGCAGGAAGAACCATTCGAACTGATGACCTGGCTCGTACCAGTTATCCACGGCGCCCAGAGGCTTCTCCAGCATCACGCCGGTTGCCGTATCGACGAAACGGCGTTGCATGTGGATAACCAGCGCGTCCAGTGCAGCCTGTGTGGCAGGGTCGGCACGCACCGACAGGGTGGCCAGAAAGGCCTCTGCCAGGTGCATCAAGGGGTTTTGCAACGGTCCGGTGCCCAGTATCGACCAGTCTTCATCGAGCTGCGCCTCGTACAGCCCGTCGTTGTCGGCAAAGCGTTCGGCCACAACGTTGAGCGCTGCATTGAGCACCGACTCTGCCAGCGGGTCCTGAGCTTTCGCCCAGTAGTGTGCACAGGCAAAAATAATGAAGGCGTGGGTGTAGAGGTCCTTGCGGCGATCCAGCGGCTTGCCCTGTGGATCGATGCTGTAGAACCAGCCGCCATGCTCGGCATCGTGGAAGTGCTGTTGCAGGGAGCGGAACAATTCACCGGCCCGCGCCCGTGCATCCGGCACTTGTGCGTGATCGATGAGGCTGGAAAACAGAAACAGCTGACGCGCACAGGCCATGGCGCGATAGCGTTGCGGCGGCAGCGGTTGATCTCCGGCGTCGAGTGCTTCGTAAGGCAATGCCAATTGTGCGTTCCAGCCAGGACCCTGCCACAGCGGAACGACGACCTGCATGAAGTGCTGCTGCAAGGCGGCGAACAACGAGGTCAATTCAGGCGTGGAGGCGGAGCGGGTCACATGAGGCATCGGCTGGCATCGCGGCAGTGTCGAAGTGCGCAGCATGTTATCAGGATTGCTGCACGAGGGCGGGTGATGATCGTTCCTCACGCCAGGCGCGTGAGGAACCTCTGGCAGTCAGCCAATCAGCGCCAGTCGCTCATTGATCGCGGCTTCGATCCCTTGGGCATCCAGGCCGCACTCGGTGAGCATCTGCGCAGGCTTGGCATGCTCGACGTAGACATCCGGCAGACCCAGGTGCAATACCGACTTGAGGATATTGGCGCGCGCCAGGAATTCGCTGACCGCAGCACCTGCACCGCCCATGACGGCGTTTTCTTCCAGTGTGACCAGCAACTCGTGGTTGGCGGCAGCTTCGCTGACCAAGGCTTCGTCCAGTGGCTTGACGAAACGCATGTCGATCACCGTTGCATCGAGCTTCTCGGCCACCACCAGCGCCTCGGCCAGTTGCACACCGAACGCCAGTATCGCAACGCCCTGGCCCTGACGCCGCACAACGCCCTTGCCGATCTCGACCGGGTCAAGACTGGCCTCGATCACCGCGTTAGGGCCGGTGCCGCGTGGGTAGCGTACTGCCGCGGGGCCGGTATGCAGGTAACCGGTGCTGAGCAGCTTGCGCAGTTCGTTTTCATCGCTCGGCGTCATCACCAGCATGCCGGGGATGCAGCGCAGGTACGAAAGGTCGAAGCTGCCCGCGTGAGTCGGACCGTCTTCGCCCACCAACCCGGCGCGGTCGATGGCGAACAGCACGTCGAGGTTCTGTACCGCGACGTCGTGGATCAGCTGATCGTAACCACGCTGCAGGAAGGTCGAATAGATCGCCACCACCGGCTTGCTGCCTTCACACGCCATACCGGCCGCCAGGGTCACTGCGTGTTGTTCGGCGATGGCCACATCGAAATAGCGCTCGGGGAAGCGTTCGCTGAACGCAACCAGGTCCGAACCTTCCTTCATCGCCGGTGTGATGCCGACCAGCCGTGCGTCAGCGTCGGCCATGTCACAGATCCACTGGCCGAACACACCGGAGTATTTCGGTGCGCTGATCTTTTTCTGCGCGGCAGGCGCATTCAGCGGCTCGAGCTTGGTAATGGCGTGATAGCCGATCGGATCGACTTCGGCCGGCGCAAACCCCTTGCCCTTCTTGGTCACCACATGCAGAAACTGCGGGCCTTTCAGGTCACGCATATTGCGCAGGGTGGCGATCAGGGTCGGCAGGTCGTGGCCGTCGATAGGACCGATGTAATTCCAGCCCAGCTCTTCGAAGAGCGTACCCGGGACCAGCATGCCTTTGGCGTACTCTTCGGTGCGCCGCGCGATTTCCCAGGCACCGGGCAGGCGCGAAAGCACCTTTTTGCTGCCTTCACGCATGCTGCTGTAGGTGCGGCTGGAAAGAATCTTGGCCAGATAATTCGACAGTCCGCCGACATTGCGCGAGATCGACATGTCGTTGTCGTTGAGGATCACCAACATGTCGGCGGCCACTTCCGGCGCGTGGTTCAGCGCTTCGAAGGCCATGCCGGCAGTCAGCGCACCGTCGCCGATCACGGCAATCGATTTGCGCTCGCTGCCCTGCAGGCGCGAGGCAATCGCCATGCCCAGCGCGGCGCTGATCGAGGTGCTGGAGTGCCCGACACCAAAGGTGTCGTACTCGCTTTCGCTGCGACGCGGAAAGGCCGCAACCCCGTCCTTCTGGCGCAGCGTGGACATGCGCGCGCGACGGCCGGTGAGGATCTTGTGCGGATAGGCTTGATGACCCACGTCCCACACCAGACGGTCGTCCGGGGTGTCGAAAACGTAATGCAGCGCGATGGTCAGCTCGATGACCCCGAGGCCGGCACCAAAATGCCCTCCGGTCTGGCCAACGGAATACAGCAATTCCAGGCGCAGTTCATCGGCCAGTGTTTCCAGCTCGGCTTCGCCCAGACGGCGCAGGCCGTGCGGGGTGTCGGCTCGGTCGAGCAACGGCGTGACCGGGCGCTCGCGTGGGATCTCTTTGAACGTCGTGGGCATCAGGCGAATCGTTATAAGTAAAAGAGGCGGCAGTTTACCTTATGCATCGCACGCTGCCCATGAAGTGAGTCGGCGGATGACCTGCCGACTGACATGTGTACTCACTGAGACCACGGTGACGCGTGGTTGATTCAGCGGATTTTCCGGTTCGGGTGACAGTGATCAGTGGCGACGTTCGACGATGTAGCGTGCCAGCTGGCGCAACGGCTCTGCGGCGGCATCGAACGGGCTCAGCGCCTGCAGCGCCTGATCACGCAGTTCCAGTGCGTAGTGTTTGGCCGCTTCCAGGCCCAGCAGCGCCGGGTAGGTCGGCTTGTCGCGGGCGATGTCGGCGCCCTGGCGCTTGCCGAGGGTGGCGGTATCGCTTTCAACATCGAGAATGTCGTCCTGAACCTGAAACGCCAGACCGATTGCACGCGCGTAGACCTGGAGGGCATCGAGGCGCGGCTGATCGGCGTGACCGCTGGCCAGTGCGCCAAGGCGGACGCTGGCTTCGATCAGTGCACCGGTCTTGTGGCGATGCATGTATTCCAGCGCCGCCTGATCGAGCTTCAGCCCCACTGAACCCAGATCGATAGCCTGGCCACCCACCATGCCCGCCGGTCCGGCCGCCGTCGCGAGGGCCGTGACCATCTGCAGACGCGTCTCGGCATCGCGTGACGTCAGGTGAGGGGCGAGCAGGGCGGTGAAGGCCAGGCTTTGCAGGCCGTCACCGGCGAGGATCGCGCAGGCTTCATCGAAGGCCTTGTGGGTGGTCGGCTGACCGCGACGCAGGTCGTCGTCGTCCATTGCCGGCAAATCGTCATGGACCAGCGAGTAGGCATGAATCAGTTCAACGGCACAGGCGGCGCCGTTGGCATCCTCGGCTACACCGCCCAGTGCTTCGCAGGCGGCATACGCGAGCAGCGGGCGTACGCGCTTGCCGCCGTTCATCACGCTGTAGCGCATGGCTTCGTAGAGGCGTTCGAGCTCAGGGCCCGGGGCCTTGAACAGCCCGTCGAGTGCTGCGTTGACGCGAGTCTGGCTTTGCGCTTGATAGCTCGCGATCATTCGGGGAGTTCCGCATCGTCGAACGGCTCTTCGCTGAGCTCGCCATCGCGTTCCAGCAATACCTGAACCTTCTGCTCGGCGTGGGTGAGGGCGCTCTGGCAGTCGCGGGTCAGGCGTACACCTTGCTCGAAGGCGGTCAGGGAGTCTTCCAGCGACAACTCGCCATTCTCCAGCCGCTCTACCAGCGCTTGCAGGTCAGCGAGTGACTGTTCGAAATCCAGTGCAGCTTTCTTGCGGGCCATGAGGGCATTTCCGGTAGAGGTTAAACCGCGCGACACTAGCAGAGCGATGGCGTCTGGGCAAATTGCGGCGACGGAGCCGCGCTCTTCAAGCGACTGTCAGGGTCAACCTGCGGCAAACCCTTTGCGCAGGTCTGCGATCAGGTCTTCCGGGCTTTCCAGGCCGATCTGCAGCCGCAGCATCGGGCCGCTATCGCGCTCGGGACCGTGTTGTTCGACTTCCGTGATCAGGCTTTCAAAACCACCCCAGGAGTAGCCGACGCCGAACAGTTTCAACGCGCCGGTAAAGCGATCCAGCACCTGCCGGTCAACGGTATTGAATTCAAAACTGAGCAAGCCGTTGCAGCCATGGAAGTCGCGCTTCCAGATCGCGTGGCCCGGATCGTCCGGCAACGCGGGATACAGCACGCGGGCAACCTGGGGCTGAGTCTGCAGCCATTGTGCGATCTGCAGCGCGTGACGCTCATGCATGGCCATGCGCGCCGCCAGACTGCGGGCGCCGCGCAGCACCAGATAGGCATCGTCGGGGCTGACGGTATTGCCCACGGCGGTGTTCATGGTTTTCAGGGTATGCCAGTGCGCTTCGGTGGTGCTGACGCTGCCCATCATCACGTCGGAGTGGCCGGCCACGTACTTGGTCAGGGCCATCAGCGAAATGTCCGCGCCCAGCTCCAGCGGCTTGTACAGCACCCCCGAGCCCCAGGAGTTATCCACAGCCAGCAGCAGATTCCTTGCTTTGCACAGTTGTGACAGGGATGGCAGGTCACACATGTCGAATGTCAGCGAGCCGGGCACCTCGGCATAGATCATCCGGGTGTTGGCCTTGATCAGCGATTCCACGTTACTGCCGTTGGCCGCGTAGAAATCGAACGGGATGTCGAAGGCGGTCAGCATGGTTTTCGCCAGCCGCCGAACAGGACCATAGACCGATTCGGTGATCAGGACATGATCGCCAGGGCGTAGAAACGATTGAAACATCTGTGCCACTGCGGCCAGCCCGGTCGGGTACAGGCAGGTGCCGTGTGCACCTTCGAGCTCGGAGATCAGGTCCTGCAAGGCAAACGCAGTCGGGTTGCCGTTGGCGCCGTAAGTCAGCGAGCGCTCCGGTCCTGCGGTGCGAATTTCCGCCTGCCGCAAGCTTTCCAGACTGTCGAACAGCACCGTACTGAGGCGCACGACGGGTGGGTTGACCGCAATCCCCGGCCCGCTGGCAGCACTGCGACCGCGTTGCGACAGGGCGGTGTGGGCACGAGGGTCTTTGTCTTGCGGCATTGGAGGCTCCGGGTGAAAAAGGCTTGCAGGCTGCGGCTCAGGTACCCGCAAGCGTAATGCATCGTGCGCCTGGCAGGTATCACTGATCGTTCAACACAGCACTCGCGTAGAACTCATGCAGTTTCGCTTGCAGTAACTGTCTGTCCGGCAGGCGGGTCTGGTACTCGGCAATCAACGCGGGTGAAAGCGAGCGGTTCAGAGCGTACTCGACGACTTCGTCGTTTTTGCTGGCGCAGAGTAAGACGCCAATGGCCGGGTTTTCATGGGGTTTGCGTTCGTTGCGGTCCAGCGCTTCCAGGTAAAAGTCCAGTTTGCCGAGGTATTCGGGCTCAAAGCGGCCGACCTTGAGCTCAATGGCAACGAGGCAATTGAGGCCTCGATGGAAAAACAGCAGATCCAGAGCAAAGTCCTGGCTGCCGACCTGCAGCGCGTACTCGGAGCCGACAAAACAGAAGTCGCGGCCTAGCTCGATCAGAAAGTCCCTCAGGCGTTTCAACAAACCGCCATGCAGGTCCGCTTCGGCGTGCCCCGGTGGCAGCTCCAGAAACTCCACCATGTAGGCATCACGGAATATATCCAGTGCGGCCGGCCGAGTTTCCTTGAGCATCGCCGAGGCTTTGGCTGGCTGGGTGACAGTACGCTCGAATAGAGCGTTCTTGAATTGGCGCTCAAGTTCGCGTTTTGACCACCTTTCCTGAGTTGCCATTTTCAGGTAGAACTCGCGTTCTTCAGGACGCTTGCTCTGGCTGAAAATGATCAGGTTATGTGACCAGGATAATCGTCGCGCCAGTGGCGCGACTTTCTCTTCTGCACGGTAAATCTCATAGAATTGGCGCATGCGAAAAAGGTTGCTGCGTGTGAAACCACGCAGTCCTGGCTGGGTGGTGGCCAGATGCTCGGCAAGCTGGGTGACCACCGCGTCACCCCATTCAGCGTTTTCAAGCTTGCGACTGATGTAAGCGCCGACTTGCCAGTAAAGCTCGATCAATTGCGTGTTCACCGCCTGTGCGGCCTGCTGTCGAGCGCTCCGGATCATGGCGAGCACTTCATCAAAGCGATCATGTACAGGCGTATGCGGTGTGTTGGGAGTACTCATACTGAAAGTACTCCACTGCGTAGCAACCTGATGGGCGATTGCGAGCGAAAGTCTGGAAGAACGGTTGTTCGGCTCATAAAGGCGCGTCCTTGGGCGGTGGTTAAGGTCGGCTACTTTACGTGCAGATCAGGACGTTCTGTTCCAGAGTTTCCTGTGGGTTTGTAGCATCAGGTTTCTGTCCGCGAAGGACTTGACGTGTGCCTTATTTATCCAGATCGGATGCCTGATGCCGCTCCGGAACCTGATCGGCTTCTTCGCCCCAGGTGCGATTGACCTTCTGGCCTTTGATAACGGCCGGGCGTGCGGCGATCTCTTCCGTCCAGCGAATCAGGTTCGGGTATTCGTGTACCGAGAGGAATTCGGCAGCCGAATACACTTTGTTCCGCACCAGCGCGCCATACCATGGCCAGACCGCGATATCGGCAATCGTGTAGGTATCGCCAGCCAAGTAGCGGTGCTCGCCCAGGCGGCGGTTGAGCACATCGAGTTGGCGCTTGGCCTCCATCGCGAAGCGGTTGATGGGGTATTCGAGTTTCTCGGGCGCGTAGGCATAGAAATGCCCGAAACCGCCACCCAGATAAGGCGCGGCGCCCATCTGCCAGAACAGCCAGTTCAGCGTTTCGGTACGGCCTGCCGGGTCGGCCGGCAGGAAGCTGGAAAACTTCTCAGCCAGGTACAGCAGGATAGAGCCGGACTCGAATACCCGAACAGGTGTTTCATGGCTTCGGTCCAGCAATGCCGGGATCTTGGAATTGGGATTGATCTCGACAAAGCCGCTGGAGAACTGATCGCCCTCGGAGATGCGGATCAGCCAGGCATCGTATTCCGCGCCGCTGTGCCCGAGCGCCAGCAGCTCTTCGAGCATGATCGTGACCTTTACACCGTTGGGTGTGGCCAGTGAATAAAGCTGCAGCGGGTGTTTGCCGACCGGCAGCTCCTTGTCGTGCGTGGGGCCGGCGACGGGCCGGTTGATGCTGGCGAACGTGCCGCCCGCTTTTGTTTCCTGGTGCCAGACCTTCGGCGGAGTGTAGGGCGTTTGGGTCATGAGAAGCCTCGCTTGTTCAAGGGTGATCGCTGGACCGGTCGTGTTGCAAAGGACCATTGACGTTATAGATCAACGCGGGTGCAGGGAAGTGCCTTGCGATCGTGAACGAGTGTAGCGAGGGGCTCAGTTCGCTGCCGTTGGTAGCTTGTGGAATATTCCCACAGGAACTAAGGCGGCGTCCTATAGCTGTAGCTGGGTAAAAGAAGAGAACATGTGTTCGCAGCGTGAGGCCATAAGGTTATCCATTTATGATCTTGGTTGTCAAAGTCGCTCTCTCTGATTTACCTATTAATAGCTGGATACCGTATGCCGTCTTTCTGCAGTCCGGGCGTGATGAAGTGGCGTGACCTGATCATCAATCTTGTTTCCAAGGAAATAAAAATCCGTTACATGGGTGCAACGTTGGGTTTTGTCTGGTCGTTGGGTAACCCATTGGTTGTCACGCTCACGTATTACACGGTGTTCACTTATATTCTGCCCAGTAGTCAGGACCGCTTTGCGCTGCACCTGGTGACAGGGGTTGTCCATTGGATGCTTCTGGCACAAATTGTTTCGCAAAGCGGGGAGTGGCTGATCAATAATGGCAACCTCATTCGAAAGTTGCGCTTTCCTCGTCTTTTACTGCCTGTTTCCGGTGCGCTGGCCATCGTCGTTTTCTGGGCTGGCTGCATGGTTGTGTACGCATCGCTATTCGCCATGCTGGGCGGTGTCTTTTCGCGTGCACTGTTGTTTTATCCGATTGTGCTGATCGCATTCATGGCATTGATCATGGGCGTTGGTCTGGCACTCAGCGTCATCCAGGTCACCGTACGGGATGCAAAGCACTTCACCGATGTGTTTCTACCCTTGTTGTTCTGGCTTACACCCATCGTATGGGTGACCTCATCGCTGCCCGACGGTGTCGCCCGCATTGCGGCCTATAACCCGGTAGGCCTGTACTTCAACAGTTTTACCAGCATTCTGCATGCCGGAATCGTTCCCGAGCCCCGTGATTTGCTGCTGTGCGTGTTCATGGGCGCTGCGTCGCTGCTGGTGGGCCTGTTGATGTTCAGGAAGGTGGACCGCGTGGTGGAATATCTATGAGTCGCGTCGTCATCAAGGCAGAAAACCTCACCAAACAGTTTGTTCTGCGCCATAACAGAGGCGGTTTGAAGAAGAAGTTTCTGGGGCTGTTTGACACTCGATATCGTGAGCGTGCCGAAACATTCACGGCAGTCAGTGATGTCTCGTTCACCTTGCACAAAGGTGAGTCGCTTGCACTGGTGGGGCATAACGGTTCAGGTAAAAGTACCTTGTTGCAACTGGTCTCACGCATTCTTGTGCCCACCAGTGGGCGGCTGACCAGTGTGGGGCGAGTAGCACCGCTAATCGAAATAGGAGTGGGTTTTCACCCTGAACTGACCGGCGAGGAAAATATCTACCTCAATGCCAGTCTGTTTGGATTGAGTAACAAGGAAGTGCGTTCGCGCTTCAACGAGATTGTCGATTTTTCCGGGTTGGGAAACTTCATCGATACGCCGGTAAAGAACTATTCGTCAGGCATGTACATGAGGCTGGGTTTTTCAGTCGCCGTTCATGTAGAGCCTCAGATATTACTGGCTGACGAAGTTCTTGCGGTAGGGGACGAAGAGTTCAAGCGCAAATGCCACGAACGAATTCGAATGATGCAGGATGACGGGATGGCCTTGATCCTTGTTACCCACGCAGTAGAAGAAGGTAAAGAGTTTTGCCAGCGTTACTTGACGCTTGAGCGCGGCCGGATGACCGAGCAGGGTTACTACTGATTCATTGTTTCGTGATGCCATGCTTCCAGTCAACTTGGCCATCACTCAATTCACAAAGGTATTTCCATGTTGCAAATTATCGTTCCGATGGCCGGGGCCGGGAGTCGCTTTGCGGTTGCGGGCTACACTGACCCCAAACCGTTGATCCCTGTACATGGTGTACCGATGATCAAGGTCGTGATCGACAACCTGACGCCGAAGTGCCCGCACAGATTCATCTTTATCTGTCAGTCGGAACAGGTCGCACGTTACGGGCTGAGGGAAAGACTGAATGCCTGGGCGCCCGGCTGCGAGATCGTCGAGCTCGGCGGCCTGACCGGGGGCGCTGCGTGCTCGGTGTATGCAGCGCGGCACCTGCTCGACGACAGCCAGCAAGTGATGATTGCCAACAGCGACCAGTACGTCGATGTGGATATAAACGCCTATCTGCAGGTAATTAACGAGAGCGATGCAGAGGGCTTGATCATGACCATGAAAGCCAGCGATCCGAAATGGTCGTTCGTGGGCTTCAGTGCAGCAGGCATGATCGACCGTGTGGTGGAAAAGGAGGTTATCTCTGACGAGGCCACTGTCGGCATTTATAACTTTCGCCGTGCAGGTCAACTGATATCGGCCATCGAGGCGATGGTCGCGAAAGATCTTCGCGTCAATGGTGAGTTCTATGTCGCACCGGTTTACAACGAGCTCATCGGGCAGGGCGCCAGGGTCATTCATTACAGCATTGGTGCAGAAGGTCATGGCATGTATGGCCTGGGCGTCCCGGCAGACCTCAACCAGTTCCTGTCGTTGCCGCTGAGCAGGCAGGCAGCCTCGGGAAAAGAGGCCTGACATGCAGATCATCAGCCATCGCGGCTATTGGCTGCAAAGGCCGCAGCGCAATCTGCCCGAAGCCTTTCATCGATCATTCGACCTTGGCTTCGGCACCGAAACCGATGTCCGTGATGTGGCTGGCCAGTTGGTCATCTCCCACGACATGCCTGCAGGCGGCGAGCTGACGCTGGACGGCCTGCTCGACATCATGGCGGGCCGCAACCTGCCTCTGGCCATCAACGTCAAGGCGGATGGCCTGGCACAGGCTCTCGCTGCAACCTTCGCCCGTTACGGCCATACCAACTGGTTCGCCTTCGATATGGCGGTGCCGGACATGCGGAGTTACCTCAACGCCAACCTCGCCACTTACACCCGTCTCAGCGATGTAGAGCCGTCGCCAGCCTGGCTCAAACAGGCTGCAGGCGTCTGGCTTGACGGTTTTGAGGGTGAGTGGTTCTCCAACCAGATCATTGGCGATCTTCTTTCCCTGGGCAAGCAGGTTTGTGTGGTGTCACCCGAATTGCACGGGCGTGGTCATGGCGCCCTGTGGCAGCAATTGCTCGAGTTCAGGTCGCAGGACCGTTTGATGCTGTGTACTGATCTTCCCGCAGACGCAGCCACTTTCTTCACGTGAGGCAATCATGATCAAGGCAGTGATTTTCGATATGGACGGTGTTCTTATCGACGCCAAGGAATGGCATTACAACGCACTCAACAGAGCGCTCAGCCTGTTCGGTTACAACATCAGTCGCCACGAACACCTCACCGCCTACGACGGTCTGCCCACCTCGCGCAAACTCGACATGCTGAGTGTCGAACGCGACCTGCCGGTTGCGTTGCACGCCTTCATCAACGAGATGAAGCAGCAGTACACCATGGAGATTGTTTACGCCCAGTGCAAACCGACCTTTGTGCATCAGTACGCGTTGTCATCACTGAAAACGCTGGGTTACAAGCTGGCAGTGGCGTCCAACTCCATTCGCAACACCGTGGAGGTCATGATGAACAGGGCGGATCTAGACCGATACCTCGATCTGCGGCTCTCCAACGAAGACGTCAAGCATGCCAAACCAGCGCCGGATATCTACACCAAGGCCATCAGCCAACTGGGTCTTCAGCCTGAAGAATGCCTCATCGTCGAGGACAACGAGAATGGCATCAAGGCCGCCAGAGACTCAGGCGCACATGTTCTGGTCGTGGCTGAAACCTGCGATGTAAACCTCAATAACATTCTTGGCAAAGTTGAACAGATCAACTTCGACAAGGCGGCAGTCCTGTGAGCGCGTTGAATATCATTCTTCTGACCGGCAGGCAGACAGAGGCGCCGCATGATGAGGGCGAGTACCCGCACTACCTGTGCGAACTCAAAGGCAAGCCGCTGATTCATACGCTGATAGACAACTGCGCAGTACTTCAGCCGCGCAGGATGATCTGCACATTCTCGAACAACGATATCGCCCGGCTGCACCTTCGCAACATGGTCCCGCAAATGCACCCGTCGGCCAGTGTTCTACCGGTCCACAACATCACCCGTGGTGCGGCTTGCACAGCGCTTCTGGCGAGCGAAGAAATCGACAACGATGACGAACTGCTGATTCTCAGCATCAGCGACTTTCTGGATATCCAGCTGCTGGATGCAGTGCGTGCGTTTCGACAACGTCATGAGGATGCCGGAGTGGTCATCTTCAATTCTCTGCACCCTCGTTATTCATTCGCGCGCCTGGACAGCGACTGCCGGGTTATCGAAGCAGCCGAAAAGAACCCGATCAGCTCAAACGCCATTGCCGGTGTGTACTGGTTCAAGTCCGGCTCGCTATTCGTATCGGCAGCCAAGGAGATGATTCGCAAGGACGCCAGGGTCAACGACAACTTCTACATAGCCCCCGCTCTCAATGAGCTGGTGCTGTTGCAGAAAAAGATCGGCGCCTACCGGATCGAACCCAATCAGTACCGGCCACTGAAAACCGACAGTCAGCTCCACGCTTTCGAAGCAGGAGAAATGCGATGAAAACGGCCAGACTGGAAGACATGGTCAAAGGCTGGTTCGTGGGCGGATTCGAACCTGCAGTTTTCAGTACCGAGTCCTGTGAGGTCGGGGTCAAGACCTATAAGGCAGGTGAAAAGGAAGCGGCTCATTACCACAAGGTCGCCACCGAGATAACCGTACTCATTGCCGGGTCGGTAAACATGCGCGATCAGGTCTGGCATGCCGGCGACATCATCGTTCTGGAACCGGGCGATATCACGGCGTTCGAAGCACTCACCGATGCGACCACCGTTGTCGTGAAGGTGCCGGGTGCGCTTGCTGACAAGTACGTCGTCTGACCATGAAAACGACCCATCTCCAGCACCACCCAAGCCTCGGTTACATAGCGGCGGGCAGTCTGCGCAGCCTCCCGGTGGGGCTACTGCTGCCCCATGAGTGCTCCAGCTTCATCTCGTTCCGCGCGCATCCCTTTCGCAAGCCTGAACGGGTGATCAGAAAACTGCATGCCGCACGGCGTCCGTTGTGCTTGTATGGGGCGGGTAGCTACTGTTTTTATGGTGTTCAGAGTGATTCACCGCTGTCTCCGCTGCTGCTGTGGGACGGTGCGCACTTTCTGAATGTTGGCGAAAAGATCACGGTTATCGAAGACACGCCAATCGAGTGTTATCTGGATCGTGATTACTTTGCCGGCTCGCTCAAGGTCATTGCGCGTTCGGCCAACTCGGTCACTTACAGGAAAGTATCCAGGCTGACTGCGGAATCTAACGACGATCTCGACAGCTGGACCTTCGGTATTCCTGTCGGTCCGGGCGACGCCACTGTTCTCAATGCCGTCGTGAAGCGCATTCTGGAAATTGACATCCCGCACAAGGAGATACTGCTGTGCGGCACACCGGGAAGTAATTTCGCCTATTTCGACAAGGTCCGCATCGTGGGGGAGGACATCACTGCCCCGCCCGTGCAGATCTGCAAGAAGAAAAACCGTCTCGCACTGGAGGCCAGACACAGCAATCTGGTGATCCTGCATGACCGCGTCTTTCTGCCAAAACACTTCGGGGAAGTTGTCCGCCGCTTTGGCCCGCGCTATCCGTTGATGACCTTGCAAAGCATGTTCTTCGATAACCGAATCAGCATGCACCCGCGTCGCTACTCGGATTACGGCATGGCCATGGACGAGGTCGCTCAGGGGCTGCTGGGGCTGCACCGCACCAGCGGTAATGCTCAGTCCATTGCGCCGTCAATATTCCCGGACGTCGACCGGACCGGGTTCTGTTTCGCCAGCCCGATGCGCTACAACAGTGACGCCAGCTACCCGACAGGCAGCCTCTACATTTGTCGCAAGGATGTCTGGAATGCCTGCCCGCTGGACGAGTCCCTGCACTGGGTGGAGTACGAAGACATCGAGCATGCGTTGCGAGCGTCGCGCGCGGGTATTCCAAACCGTATCAATCCCTTTGGCATCACTCAGTCGGTGACCTCCCGGGCGCTGCTGGGTGGCAATGCTCCGGTCGAATCCGTTGGCGGATGTCTCGGAATATCCGGGCCTTGTTATGTGTCCCTGCTGGAAAAGAAACCTCTTTTGAACCTGTCTGCCGAGACCGCACTGGCCAGATTGCGGCAGTTCGCTGACAAATACCTGGCCAATCCGTCGGCGGTCGTTATTCCAACCGGTCTTGTTCATCTCCCTGTTCGAGCCTGGATCGAACTGATCGATAATGTAGTGCAGCAGTCCACGTTCAAAAACGACAGTGAGACGGTCAGAGCGTTTATCAACGACTTCGAGAGGCTCGTGTTGCTCGACCAGCTACCGAGCATGCGTCAGGAGTTTCTGGTCAATCGCTTCCTCACAGACCCTGTGCTGGCCAAACAGACACTGATCACACAGAGCTGCGAGGTGCGCAATATGTTGCGTCAACGCGGCAGGCAGACCTGGTTTGCTCGCCAGCAGGATGATTACTTTCACCACAACCTTCTGTCGCTCCCCGGCATTTTGATTTCGGCCATTCGGGCTTATCGAAACAACGGGAAAATTTTCTATTTTGAAAGCCTGTGGGCTGCTGTGAAGGCCATCTACAACTCGACTCCCTTTATGTCCTACAGCAAGGGGGCGAAGTGAAGGTATTCGTCGTTTCTCATTTGAGCGCCAGCAACGCCAGCCATCAGTTGATCTGTCAGTTGGCGCGCATTCAGCACGAGCATAGGAAGACCGTTCCCGTCCTTGTGATTGATGACCGTTACAACCTGACCGAACTACCCGCCAGCGATTCATCGACCGAACACGCTTTGTTCAGCCTGGATGATTTTCTTCACTGCAATGCTGTAAGCGGCATCGTGGCAAACAGAGTTGCCCAGCACATGGATAAAGTCGAAAGCGACTGGGTGCTGATCGATTTTGGCCAGCATGACTCTGCTACCTGCATGGACTTCATCCAGAAAATTGCTCGCTACAACTATCTGAGCACCAAGCTGCGAAAGCGAAACCTCGTGATCATGGTGCCCGCCATGCACCTGGGCATTTATTCGCGAACCCTCAATGCGTCGTTCAACAATTTGCCGGCAAGCACAACAGCCTCAGCCCGTTCCGTTCAGATTGGCAGGCTGTTCATGGTCACTCGTCTTGAAAGAGTACTGATAAGTCTTCCATTGCTGGCGGGCATCCTGCGTCGAATGCGGCGTGTTGCTCTGCGCGTCTTTCGGCGTGTTGCAAGATCCCATTGACCGCTCTGCCGCTAGCCGTCGGTAGCAGGCGCTTCTCATTACAAGGTTAAACACATGCCTCATCTTGTGGCCGTCGACTCCAGAAAAATCAGCGTGGTTATTCAGGGGCCCCTGTATCGCAACCTGAGTTCCAAACGAAATATCTTCGCCTGCATCGTATCGATCCGGACGCACCTTCCAGATGCCGAAATCATCGTTTCGACCTGGCGTCATGAAGATACGTCCGATGTGAAGGCGGACCAGATCGTCATGTCGGATGATCCGGGTGCCTTCGTTGATGACGCCGGTAATCAGATCAACATCAATCGCATGCTGCGGTCGACGCTATGCGGTATTCAAAGCGCTTCAAGACCCTATGTCATGAAAATGCGCGCCGATCACAACCTGACCAGCGCTGCACTGGCTGTCATAGGTCAGTCCGATGATACCGAGCCGGGCGAGACACAGCTGTTCGACACGCCCATCACCACCACGACGCTTTATATTCGCGACCCTGAACGGTTGCCGATGTTGTTCCACATATCGGATCTCGTTCAATTCGGCACGCGCGAAGCAATGCTCGCCATGTGGGAGCAACCACTGTTCGAAAGGGACACGCTTTTCAACGACAGGCCGTCTCGCAACCCGTTTGGCAACTTCATTGGCTACACGTCCGCGCGCCTGGTGAGCGAGCAGGCACTGATGCTAGGTGTCATGCGCAGGAAGGGCATCGACGCCCGGCTCGCACGACCCTGCGAGGTAGGGCTGAGCAACCTGAAGTTATGGGACAACGTCTTGAGACGCAACTTCAGAGTCCTCAACCACTGCGAGGCTGGCGTCGACTTCCCGGAACGTTTTCTGACCAGCCCCCGCGTACTGACCACACTCTACAAAGCCTCTGCGATAGAGCAATTGCAAAGGCTCGACCCGAAGGGTTACAGGCTGAGAATAGCGCGCATCTGGCTCAATCAATACCTACTGACCTGCCTGCGCCCCGGCTGGTGGGTGTCCTTTGCGACCATCGTACTGTTCAGCACCTCGCCGACTCTTGCGAAGCGCGTTCGCTCTTACTGGCGCACGCTGAGGAACGTGGCGCATGCGGAGTCGTATCGGGTCTAGCAATCTGACCCGAGTGCTTAAACGATCTTAACGAAGTGTAACTGTATCGATAATATTTGATGTTATTTCAAGTCGGTTACTTTATTCTCGCCGCGCTCTTCTGTGTGGCCAATCGCCACTTTTTGCTGCGGCATGTTCTCGCTACGCATGGAAGCGCCCCCCCCACATAAGGAATGAATCGTGAACTCTGTGATGTTTCGCAAGACCCTTCTCGCCATGGCTGTAGCTGCAACTGCTGTTCCTGCTTTTGCTGAAACAGTCGAACTGACCAACGCTGGTTATAAAAGCGAGGGTCAGACCCATACCGGCAACCTTGAGATCAACGGTGCCTATACGGGGAGTGCGGTTAAAGATGCGATTCAGCTAAGTGGTTCGACCATTGAAAAGAACCTGATCCTCAACGCGAATATCAGCGGTTCCGGCACCTTTGCCAATGGTGAAGTAGTCAAAGGCATCAGCCTTGAGGGCGGCAAGATTAGCGGCAACGTTATCAACCGAGGTCTGGTTGACGTTACTGGTCAAGGCGCGACGGCCCTGGATGTCGCCACGAGTCTGAGATATTTCGAAAACCATGGCGGCCTCTCCGCTAGCGGCGCGGGATCTCAAGGTCTTCGAATCGACGGGGCCACCATGATAGGCAATAGTGCGGACATAACCAACACCGGGACGATCCGCGGCGAGAGCGCTGCTATTGTGATGGGCACCACTAAGTTCTCTATGATCGGCGCTCAGCCTTGGTACATCGAACGAGGCGACTTCAATATCTATAACGAAGGTTCGATCATTTCTGCTGACAGGGCCATCGACGCTTCTGGAAGCAATCGTCCGATCGAGCTGATCCTGAGAAAGGGCAGCATCGTTGTCGGTAACCTGATCGACGTGAGCAATATCGAGCTGGAAGGGGATACTTCCTTCACGGGTACTGACAGCCGTAAAGATGGCTACAATATTCGCCTGAAGAGCGGCGGATCGGTTTACGTTGGTGGCACCTCCGACAGTCCTACTACCATGACTTTCGAGTCCGCACACAGCAGCATTGGCGGCGATCTGTATGTCGACGGCAATTCGGCGCTCGGTCTGAATCTGAGTAAGGCCACTGATGCTAAAACCGCGGTGCTGAAAGTTACCGGCACTACTCAGTTCGAACCGGGAGCGCAAGTAAAGCTCGCAGCCAAGGGTGACGACTTCAATGCCAACGGCACTGCTTACACGCTTATCGAATCAGGCAAGATCGAACTGCTGACCAAGGATGGAAGCGCGGTCGACCCTGCTGGCAAACTGGATGTAGTCAGTACCTCGGCGCTGCTTAAAATCGACAGCTATACCGTTGACGGCAAAGACGTTGTGGCTGTGGTCACCGCCAAGGGCAAGGAAGAGGTCGCTCAGGTAGTTGCCAACAACGGTGGCTCAGTCAATGAACAGACCACACTGGTCAATCTGACCGGCGACAGCATCATCAGCAAGCTGAACGACAGTGATGCGTTCAAACAGCTTTTGTTGAACGCTGACGGTGGGCAGCTCGCCAAGCTGGCCTCTCAGCTATCGCCGGAGGTCAACGGCGGGGCCAGAAGCGCCGCTACTACCAGCCAGGGCCTGATCAGCAACGTGACTGGCAGCCGCACCAGCTCGATACGCGGTGCTTCTTCTGGTGAGAGCTTCAAAAATGCAGGTGTCTGGGTCCAGTCGCTTTACAGCGACGCCACTCAAGGCCAGCGTGACGGGATTGCGGGCTATAACGCGTACAGCAGCGGAATTGCGGTGGGCGCCGACGGCAAACTCAACGACAACCTGACGCTGGGGCTGGCCTACAGCTTCATCAATACCGACGTGAATGGCAAAAGTGGTAACAAAACCGAAGTCGACAGCCATGCATTCACACTGTACGGCGGCTTCGAACAAGGCAATTACTTTGTCGATACAAGCCTGACTTACGGCCTCAATGACAACCAGGGCAAACGCAGCATTGCAGGTACGCGTGCCAAGGCAGATTACGACAGTGACCTGCTGGGCCTGAATCTGGTGGGTGGTTACACCTATCACGTCAACCCGCAAGTATTGGTCGAACCACGCCTGGCGGCGCGTTACAGCCAAGTGAACATCGACGGCTATCGTGAGAAAGGCTCGTCGGCTGCGTTAAAGGTTGAAGACCAGCGTTATGAAACCATTGAGCTGGGTGCAGGCATGCGCGTGGCTGGCAGTTTCCTCGTGGGCGCAGGAACGCTGGAGCCACAAGCCAAACTGATGGCTTACCACGACTTCGCCGCCGACGAAGCGCAGAGCACGTCCACCTTTCTGCTCGGCAGTACACCGTTTGTTACCAGCGGCGCCAAGGCCGTGCGTGACAGTTACGAAGCGGGTGTGGGTGCCGATTACAAACTGGGGGCCGTCACACTGGGCGTCAACTACGACTACATCGGTAAATCGGGCTTCGATGCCGATGTGTTCTCTGCAAAAGTGCGTTACGACTTTTGATGTGGAGTTACCGCCTTGGTCGAAAACGCTTGGGCGGTACCCTTGCAGTCGTGATGGCGCTGCTGTTGAGCGGAGCCATCGCCGGTTGTCAGTCGCCGCGCGCTGATCTACAGCAATTGGCCGACCAGCATGGCCGACAGATGCAGATTCTGTCGGCACAGCCCTTTCCACTGGCGGCGCTGTTACCGCCAGAGACCTTCAGAGCGAACCGTCTGCGGGTCTATCTGGAAGGCGACGGTCATGCCTGGGCCACCGCCACTCAACCCAGTCTCGACCCGAGCCCACGTAAGCTCCTCGTGCCGCAGCTGGCAGTCAACGACCCGACGCCCAGCGCCTATCTGGCACGACCATGCCAATTCATCACGGCCCCGGCCTGCAACGCTGCCCTCTGGACCAATCGCCGTTTCTCCCAGGCAGTGGTCACCAGCCTCAGCAGTGCGCTGGACCAGATGAAACAACGTTACGGTAATAACGAGTTCGAGCTGATTGGTTATTCAGGCGGCGCAACCCTCGCGTTGCTACTGGCTGGACAACGAAACGACATCACCCGGATCCAGACCATCGCTGGCAATCTGGCCCCGAATCAGTGGACAGCACTAAAAGGACTTTCGCCTCTCAATGGATCGTTGGACCCACTCGATTACATTCAGCGCCTGGCATTGATACCTCAGCGTCACTTGTCGGGCACGCGTGACGAAATGATCCCGACTGAACTGGCAAAGGGTTACAGCAGGCAACTGGGCAACGGTGCGTGCAGCCAACTGATTATCGTCTCGGGGCCGAGTCACGAAGACGGTTGGGAACAGGTCTGGAAGCTGTGGAGAGGGCGGGACGTAGTAGGCTGTCCGTGATCGTCCTATATCTGACCAGAACGGACTGCATTGAATCGCTATGAGTCATTCCTCTCGCAAGCGCTCATCCAGCAAAGCTTCGCGATTGTCGATCATGGGCGAGTCATCGAGTCCAGCTTGCTGAGCAACATGTACGGATCAGTCCCGATCCCCCGACAGACATCCATGAACTCAATGACATCGAGCCTGCGCTCGGCATTCTCTGTCTTTGAGACAAACGAATGCGGTCGCCCTAGCCGGACCGCTAATTCTTTTTGCGTCATACCGGCTGCGTTGCACGCTTCCAGCAAAAGATCAAGCAACACCTGATAGCGAGCGTTATGGATGGTTTTCACTTGGCAAACCCTCTAGTAGTCCGGTTACCTGAATAAACCTGACTTGGGATTATCCTAAAGTGGGTTTCGACCGGGACAACCAGCAAGGTGCTGCCAGCGGCTGATTTGGCGGGAAGCTTCTCAAGCAGATGATATCCACTGCCCAGCCGCAGGAAGAAAGCAGTAGGCATTAAAAAGCCGGCTTGTGGCCGGCTTCTCGTAGGCGGTTCTGATCTATTTTTGATAGACCGCAATCGCCTTCAACAGATGCGCCTCTTGAAGAAGCGCGAATAGGCAACAGGGCAAAAGGATCACATGCCCGTTCAAACACCGCATCGCATGACTGCGTCAGGTGCTCTGGATGGCGAACAGGATACTGAACTTCGCCTCCCATGCCCAGCCCGAATGCCTTTCAGCCGTAAACACCTCATAACAGCAGCATGGCATTGCGTCGGCTGTTCAGGGTCGACCACCAGAATATCCAGCCCAGAATCCGTATTTTCTCCCGGTCGATGTCTTCGGCGCTGAACAGTTCGTCCGGGTATTCGGCGTCGTTGTGGCTGCGCAGGCGCAGGCCGCCGTTGGGCAGGCGGTAGAGGTAGCGGACGCGCAGGATGCCGCCGTGTTCCAGGGCGTAGATTTCGCCGTCGATGACCTGGGTCAGCTCGCGGTCGACGCCGAGGATCGAGCCGTCCTGGATCTTGTCGGCCATGCTGTTGCCGACCATGGCGACGCACATGCAGTTTTTCGGGTCGATGCCCATGTTCTGCAGGACTTGCAGGGGCAGGCGGATTTTCTGTCCGGGGGCTTCGGCGAGGACGGTCTTGCCGAGGCCTTGGGTGGATTCCGCTTCCATGAAAATCTGGATTTCCACGTCGCCGCGCGACACGTTTCTGGCCTGATGAATGATGACGCGGGTATTGCCGCCGGTGTTTTCATTGGCGCATTCGTTAGGGTGTTTGGGGCCTTCGCCGGTGCGCAGCCAGCGGGCGTTAACGGTCAACAGTTCAGCCACCTCGTCAATCCGCGCCATGGGCACGCCACGCTTGAACCAGTTATTGACGTGTTGCGGCGTGATTTTGCGGTTGGCGGCAAAATCAGTCGCTGTGAGATGGCACTCCCGAAGGAGGATGCGGAGTCGATCACCTGATGTATTCATAGTGGCGAAGTCTACGGGCGTCGTCTGGGCGTTTAAATGAACGAGGTGTTGACGTCGACGTTATCCCAGGGTGGGCGTGGCTATCCGGACTACGGATGGAATGAATGTCGTGTAGGTGGATTCCGTAATAGCGCTTTTGGCGCTAAACGAGGTATTGCGCGTTTACCCCCGCTATACGGGCATTAACGAACTGTTCATTGAATGTCTAAAAGGCGGGCGCATTTTTAAACGTGCGTGCTGCAAAAAAACGGGCGATTTCGTTTCAGCAAGAGAGGTGTGCGGGGAGGTGCAGCGAGGAGGGGGGGAGCGTGTTTCAGGGCGCGGGTGTTCGCGCCCTGAAACGCCAGATCGGTGATCAGCCTTTGAAGGCCGCAACCGATTTGGTGATCTCGGCGCGGGCAGCGTCAGCGTTGCCCCAACCTTCGATCTTCACCCATTTGCCTTTTTCGAGATCCTTGTAGTTCTCGAAGAAGTGCTTGATTTGCTCCAGCAGCAGCGGCGGCAGATCGGTGTACTCTTTCACGTCGACGTACAGCTGGGACAGCTTGTCGTGTGGCACCGCGATAACTTTGGCATCGCCGCCGCCGTCGTCAGTCATGTGCAGGATGCCGACCGGGCGTGCGCGGATAACCGAGCCTGGAGTAACCGGGTATGGGGTTACCACCAGCACGTCCAGCGGGTCGCCGTCGTCAGCCAGGGTGTTGGGGATGAAACCGTAGTTGGCCGGGTAGAACATTGGGGTGGCCATGAAACGGTCAACGAACAGGCAATCGGAATCTTTGTCGATTTCGTATTTGATCGGCGCGTGGTTGGCCGGGATTTCGATCGCGACGTAGATGTCGTTCGGCAGGTCTTTACCCGCCGGAATCTTGCTGTAGCTCATTGGGCATTGCCCCCCTAGTTGACCAGACAGATTGTGGCGCGAACCGCCATAAAGTGGTCCGGATTATAGGCATATTCTGTTTTGGTTGCCACGCATGGCCTTGGCGGCCGTCAGCTGTCCCGGTAAGCCGGGTCCTGTTGACGCAGCAGGCCGAGCCGCGCCAGGGTGTCCTGGCGGTAGAACGCTTTCAGTTGTTCGTAGACTGCCGGGTAACTGCTGTGCAGCAGATCGGGTGCGCTGAAGAAGTATTCGCTGGTCACGGCGAAGAATTCGGCGGGGTCTTCGGCGGCATAGGGATCGATGGCGGGCTCGGCGTCGGGGTTGTGGTCCAGTTGCCGGTTGAGATCATCGAACGCGCTTTGCATGACGCGAGCCCATTCGGTCACCTGCATATCGCTGTGCAGCGGCGGCAGGCCATTGGCGTCGCCGTTGAGCATGTCGAGCTTGTGCGCCAGTTCATGGATCACCAGGTTGTAGCCATCCCAGTCGCCGCTGCTCAATACGCCGGGCCAGGCCAGAATCACCGGGCCCTGCAGCCAGGCCTCGCCACTGTGCTCGGCATCCCACTCGTGTTCGACGCCGCTGGCATCGCGATGGCGCTGCGGGCTGACGAAGTCGTCGGGGTACAACACGATTTCATGAAAACCCTGATACCAGTTCAGTTCGCCCAGTTTCAGCAGCGGCAGTTGCGCCTGGGCGGCGAGGAACAGCCGTTGTTCGTCATCCAGATCAACGCCCGGCAGTGCGCTGAGGTGTTTGTCATGCAGAAACAGCACGCAGGCGTCACGCAGTTGCGCGTGTTGCCCGCTGCTCAGGCCATCAAGGATCGGCAGACGTGCGCAGACGTTCTGCCATAGTTCTTCAGCAACCGGGTGTCGGGCCAGCGTGCGCTGCCTGCGCCAGTGGCTGAATGACCACATGGTTCAGCGCGCGTCGACCGGACGCGCGGTGCGGCTGCGCACCACGCCGATGACCATCGGCACCAGTGACAGCAGGATGATTGCCAGTACCAGGAAGGTCAGGTTGTGCTTGATGAATGGCACGTTGCCGAAGAAGAAGCCCAGGGTCACCAGACTGCCGACCCACAGCACCGAACCCAGCACGCTGAAGCCCACGAAGCGCGGATAGGACATCCTGCCCACACCGGCCACGAATGGCGCGAAGGTACGGATAATGGGCAGGAAGCGCGCCAGCGTGACGGTCTTGCCGCCGTGGCGTGCGTAAAAATCCTGGGTGCGCAGCAGGTAGTCGCGGCGGAAGATGCGCGATGACGAGTTGCTGAACAGTTTTTCGCCAATCGTGCGGCCAATCACGTAGTTGGTGCTGTCGCCCAGAATCGCTGCGAGCATCAGCAACCCGGCCAGCAGGACCGGGTCCATGCCGCCACCGGCAGCCACGGCGCCAGCGATGAACAGCAGCGAGTCGCCCGGCAGGAAGGGCATGATCACCAGCCCGGTCTCGCAGAAAATCACCAGAAACAGAATCGCGTAAACCCATGTGCCGTAGTTGGTCACCAACAGGTCAAGGTAAACGTCGAGATGCAGAATAAGGTCGAGCGGGTTGAATTCCATTAAAGCACCTGAGGCGAGAACCCTGTCCGGGGTCGCATGCGGAAGAAACGACTGTGCGTATGCGCGGCATTATAGAAGCAGAATGCGCAGAAGGGGCTTCGGAATAAGCGGCGGGGTTGAATGGGGGGGAGCGGTACGTCTTCAGAAGGGATGAACAGGCCGCAACGTTCATCCGGGCTGATGCCATACGCCGGGCTGATTACGCGAATCGGCCCGGCGGCTTGGAATGGCATAAGCCTGCATGGGGCCTAATGCTGCGCTGCAGGACCGTCGAGCAGGAAGTTGCCGATGGGTTTGTCTGAATGATCATCAGTGCCGTCTGATTCCAGAATCTGCAGCTCAGCTTCGTCCTTCAGATTGACCCCGGAAATCTGCCGCCTGCAGGCCTCGCGCATCAGGTACAGCAGCCGATGAGCGGCCATGCCGTAGCTCAAGCCTTCCAGGCGCACATTGGAAATACAGTTGCGGTGAGCGTCGTTCAGCCCGACCTTCGGCGCGTAGGTGAAGTACAGGCCCAGACTGTCCGGGGAGCTGAGACCGGGGCGCTCGCCGATCAGAATGACCACCATCTTCGCACCGAGCAGTTCGCCGACCTCATCGGCCACGGCGACGCGGCCCTGTTCGACCATGATCACTGGCGACAGCGACCAGCCCTCGGCACTGGCCTGTTCTTCCAGGCGAATGAGGAAAGGCACCGCATGCCGATGCACCGCCAGGGCGGACAGACCGTCGGCGACCACGACCGCCAGATCGAGACCGCCCGGATGAGCCGCAGCATAGTCACGCAACGTCTGCGCTGATTCGTCATTCAGGCGACGGCCCAGGTCCGGGCGCTGCAGGTAGCTGTCCCGGTCGGCCGCGGCGCTGTGCAGCAACAGGGTTTCACGACCTTTTTCGGTCAGTTGTGCGCTGATCGCGGTATGGTCGAAGGCCAGATGCACCGCGTCGCGTGCCTGCGCATGAGCGGCTTGAAAGTCCAGTTGCGCAGAGGTCGGCAGGCTGGTGCCGGTACGACCCAGCGCAATACGCGCAGGGGTCAGGCGGCGCAGTTCCAGCCAGGGATTGGTGGGGGCGGCGCTGTCTTGTAGTTCGTTCATCGGCTCGTCACTCATGCTAGATGCGCCAGCGCCTGACGGAAGGCAGGCGGCAGGCTGTCGCCGAAGCGCACACGACCGTCGGCCTGGGTGAAGATGCCCATTTTCTCCAGCCAGGCTTCGTATTCCGGTGCAGGACGCAAGCCCAGGCTTTGCCTGGCGTACAGCGCGTCGTGGAACGAGGTGGTCTGGTAGTTGAGCATGATGTCGTCGGAGCCGGGTATGCCCATGATGAAGTTGATCCCCGCGACGCCCAGCAATGTCAGCAGAGTGTCCATGTCGTCCTGATCGGCCTCTGCGTGGTTGGTGTAGCAGATGTCACAGCCCATCGGTACGCCCAGCAGTTTGCCGCAGAAGTGATCCTCCAGACCGGCGCGGATGATCTGTTTGCCGTTGTACAGGTACTCGGGGCCGATGAAACCGACCACGGTGTTGACCAGAAACGGATTGAAATGCCGGGCGACGGCATAGGCGCGGGTCTCGCAGGTCTGCTGGTCGATGCCATGGTGCGCGTTGGCCGACAGCGCGCTGCCTTGCCCGGTCTCGAAATACATCAGGTTTTGCCCGAGGGTGCCGCGGTTCAGGCTCAGGCCCGCTTCATAGCCTTCCTGCAACAGCTTGAGACTGATGCCGAAGCTGGCGTTGGCGGCTTCAGTGCCGGTGATCGACTGAAACACCAGATCGACCGGTACGCCACGGTTGATCACTTCAATCGAGGTGGTGACGTGGGTCAGCACGCAGGATTGCGTGGGGATTTCATAGCGCTGGACAATGGCGTCGAGCATTTCCAGCAGAGCAACGATGGACGAGGTGCTGTCAGTGGCCGGGTTGATGCCGATCATGGCATCGCCGTTACCGTACAGCAGGCCGTCGAGCACGCTGGCGGCAATGCCGGACGGGTCGTCGGTGGGGTGATTGGGTTGCAGGCGTGTCGACAGCCGGCCGCGCAGGCCCATGGTGTTACGGAAGCGTGTCACCACGCGGATTTTCTGCGCCACCAGCACCAGATCCTGCACGCGCATGATCTTTGAAACGGCAGCGGCCATTTCCGGGGTCAGGCCGGGAGCCAGCGCGCGCAGACTGGTTTCGTCGGCCTTGTCGCTGAGCAGCCAGTCGCGAAAGCCGCCGACTGTCAGATGACTGACCGGGGCAAACGCCAGTTTGTCGTGGGTGTCGATGATCAGCCGGGTAACTTCGTCCCGTTCGTAAGGGATCAGGGCTTCTTCAAGAAAGTGCTTGAGCGGAATGTTCGCCAGCGCCATCTGCGCGGCGACTCGCTCGCCGTCGTTCTGCGCCGCGACTTCGGCCAGATAGTCACCGGAGCGCGCAGGACTGGCCTTGGCCATGACTTCTTTGAGGCTGTCGAAGCGGTACGTCTGCGCACCGACAGAATGGGAAAAGCTCGCCATACAGATTCTCCATGACGTCGCGCTGCTTGCGTCGGACGTAGTCTTTCGCTGAAACGGATACGTCCCGGTTCAAACGACTGTGGGAAGCGATGCAAGCAATTAATACTCCATCCTGGCCGGGAGTGCGAGTTTGCAACCATGAACAGAGGATTCAGAGCAAAGATGCATCACGCCAGGGCGGTGGGCCAGGGCGCGATGCACAGGGTTGGTGCGCGATGTTTTTGAGATGACTATCGCGCAGTGCGCGGGAGCGATAAACATCTTGAGACGACTATCGTGCCAATGCTCCGCGTTGGCATGCAGTTCGTGACGCTTTGCGTCATATCGCGGGCTGGTGCTAGAAGAAACCCAGCGGATTGGTGTCGTAGCTCACCAGCAGGTTTTTGGTCTGTTGATAATGCTCAAGCGCGATTTTGTGGGTTTCGCGGCCGACGCCGGATTTCTTGTAGCCACCGAACGCGGCGTGTGCCGGGTACAGGTGGTAGCAGTTGGTCCACACGCGTCCGGCCTTGATCGCCCGGCCCACGCGGTAGGCGCGGTTGATGTCGCGGGTCCACAGGCCTGCGCCCAGACCGAACTCGGTATCGTTGGCGATGGCCACGGCTTCTGCTTCGTCCTTGAAGGTCGTGACGCTGACCACCGGGCCGAAGATTTCTTCCTGGAACACGCGCATTTTATTGTTGCCTTTGAGCAGCGTCGGCTGAATGTAGTAGCCAGTGGACAGGTTGCCCTCCAGCTTCTCCACTTTGCCGCCGGTCAACAGTTCGGCACCTTCGCCCTTGGCGATGTCCAGGTACGAAAGAATCTTGTCGAATTGTTGCTCGGATGCCTGCGCGCCGACCATGGTGTCGGTGTCCAGCGGGTCGCCGCGCTTGATCTTCTCGACCTTGCGCATCACCGCTTCCATGAACTGCGGATAGATCGACTCCTGCACCAGCGCGCGAGACGGGCAGGTGCAGACTTCGCCCTGATTGAAGAACGCCAGCACCAGGCCTTCGGCGGCCTTGTCGATGAACTCCGGCTCGGCGCTCATGATGTCTTCGAAGAAGATGTTCGGCGACTTGCCGCCCAGTTCCACAGTGGACGGGATGATGTTGTCCGCCGCCAGTTTCATGATGTGTGAGCCGACCGGTGTCGAGCCGGTAAAGGCGATTTTGGCGATGCGTTTGCTGCTGGCTAGCGCTTCACCCGCTTCGCGGCCATAACCCTGCACGATGTTCAGCACGCCGGGAGGCAGCAGGTCGCCGATCAGTTCGATCAGCACGCTGATGCCCAGCGGCGTCTGCTCGGCAGGTTTGAGCACGATGCAATTACCGGCAGCCAGCGCAGGGGCGAGTTTCCAGGCGGCCATCAGGAGCGGGAAGTTCCACGGGATGATCTGCCCGACCACGCCCAGCGGCTCATGAATGTGATAGGCCACGGTATTGCCGTCGATTTCGGCGGCGCTGCCTTCTTGCGCACGCAGCACGCCGGCGAAGTAGCGGAAATGGTCGGCGGCCAGCGGAATATCGGCGTTGAGGGTTTCGCGGATTGCCTTGCCGTTGTCCCAGGTTTCGGTGATGGCCAGGACTTCCAGATTGGCTTCGATGCGATCGGCAATCTTCAGCAGGACCAGCGAGCGGGCCTGCACCGAGGTCGAGCCCCAGGCCGCAGCGGCAGCGTGCGCGGCGTCGAGTGCCTTGTCGATGTCTTCGGCGGTGGAGCGCGGAAACTCTGCAATGGCCTTGCCGGTGACCGGCGAGGTGTTGGTGAAATACTGGCCTTTCACCGGTGCGACGAACTCGCCGCCGATGTAGTTACCGTAGCGTTCCTTGAAGTTGACGATAGCGCCTTCGGTACCGGGATGAGCGTAACGCATGGTATGTCTCCTGGTTCTTGTTGTGAGGGAGTCTGTGTCGATTCTGCTTTCGGGTATCTGGCAATAAGCGTTCAAGAATAGGCCATTTGCATTCGGCCGTGGCTAGGACTTTAGGCTTATCTGCCTGGCATTGAAATGGCTTGCGCGCGCGAGACGACGGACAAACTCAGGGTGCCATTTCACCGTCCCTACGTTAACCTGCGCAGATGTTCTGAGAGGTTGGTCATGCATATTCATATCCTTGGTATCTGCGGCACGTTCATGGGGTCTCTGGCGGTGCTCGCCAAAGAGTTGGGGCACCGGGTCACGGGCTCCGACGCCAATGTCTATCCACCGATGAGCACCCAGCTCCAGGCGCAGGGCATCGAGCTGACCCAAGGCTATGATCCCGTGCAACTGATTCCCGCGCCGGACCTGGTAGTGGTCGGCAACGCGCTGTCGCGTGGCAACCCTGCGGTTGAATATGTGCTCAACACCGGTTTGCCGTATGTGTCTGGCCCGCAGTGGCTGGCGGACCATGTGCTGCAAGGCCGCTGGGTACTGGCCGTGGCCGGCACGCACGGCAAGACCACCACCAGCAGCATGCTGGCCTGGGTGCTGGAACACGCGGGCATGAGCCCCGGCTTCCTGATCGGCGGCATCCCGCAGAACTTCGCCGTGTCGGCGCGTCTGGGCGAGACCCCGTTCTTTGTGGTCGAGGCCGATGAGTACGACAGCGCGTTCTTCGACAAACGCTCCAAGTTCGTTCACTACCGCCCACGGACAGCGATCCTCAACAATCTTGAGTTCGATCATGCCGACATCTTCCCCGATCTGCCGGCCATCGAACGCCAGTTTCACCATCTGGTGCGTACTATCCCGAGTGAAGGCCTGGTGATCCATCCGACTACCGAGCCGGCGTTGTCGCGGGTCATCGAGATGGGCTGCTGGACGCCGGTACAGACCACAGGCCAGAACGGTCAGTGGCAGGCACGACTGTTGAGCGAAGACGGCTCGCGCTTTGAAGTGCTGTTCGAAGGCGAGCTTCAAGGCACCGTCGACTGGGACATGACCGGTCAGCACAACGTAGCAAACGCCCTGGCGACGCTGGCAGCCGCTCGCCATGTTGGCGTGGTGCCGCTGCTGGGTGTGCAGGCGCTCAGTGCATTCAAGAGCGTCAAACGGCGTATGGAAAAGGTCGCCGACGTGCGCGGCATCACTATTTATGATGACTTCGCTCATCATCCCACGGCCATCGCCACCACGCTGGACGGCCTGCGCAAAAAGGTCGGTGATGCGTCGATCATTGCAGTCATCGAGCCGCGCTCCAACTCGATGAAGCTTGGCGCGCATCGCGATGGCTTGCGGGAAAGCGTGAGTCAGGCGGATCAGGTGGTCTGGTATGCGCCGCCCAATCTGGGCTGGGACCTGGCGGCAACAGTGGCGGGAGGCACTGTGCCCGCGTTGGTCTGTGATTCCCTCGAGGCAATCATCGCCCAGGTCAAAAGCCAGGCGCAGCCCGGCACGCACATTGTGATCATGAGCAACGGCGGCTTTGGCGGTCTGCATGGCAAACTGGCGGAGGCGTTGCAATGAGCGGCCCGGAGCGCGTCACCATCGCGATGACCGGTGCATCAGGCGCGCAATATGGCCTGCGCCTGCTGGATTGTCTGGTGCGTGAGGACCGGGAAGTACATTTCCTGATCTCCAAGGCGGCGCAACTGGTGATGGCCACCGAGACCGACGTGCGCCTGCCGCCCAAGGCGATGATGATGCAGGCGTTTCTGACGGAGTACACCGGTGCGTCTGCCGGGCAGATTCGCGTCTATGGACGCGATGACTGGATGTCGCCAGTGGCCTCCGGCTCGGGTGCGCCCAGCGCGATGGTGGTGGTGCCGTGTTCCACCGGTTCGCTGTCGGCGATTGCCACCGGGGCTTGCAACAATCTGATCGAGCGCGCCGCTGACGTCACGCTGAAGGAGCGGCGCCAGTTGATTCTGGTGCCGCGCGAAGCGCCGTATTCCAGCATTCATCTGGAACACATGCTCAAGCTGTCGAACATGGGCGCAGTGATTCTGCCGGCGTCTCCCGGCTTTTATCACCAGCCGCAGACCATCGACGACCTGGTGGACTTTATCGTCGCGCGGGTCCTCAACCTGCTGAATATTCCTCAGGACATGTTGCCGCGCTGGGGCGAGCACCATATTGGCGGCGATGAATAAGCTGCTGCTGGTAGCGCTTGCGCTGGCGCTGACCGGATGCGCAACGGCACGCACGCTCAATGCGGCCAAACCTGGTGCGCCGGTGGTGTATGCCGGTACGCGGTTGAATATGTACGCGCTGCAGGGTGGTTGCTGTGCCGCCGACCGATTCGGCGCAGACGCTCCCAGCTACCCGGGCCTGGACCTGCCTGGCAGTGCGCTGCTCGACACCCTGCTGCTGCCACTGTCATTGCTGACCGCGGCGGGACTGGGGGTTCAGGCTACAGGCGGGCTTTAGGGGGGCGGAGCGACACCTGGGCTATCGGGTAAGGCTCCCTTGGGTGACGCAGAGCGTCACGAACTGCATTCCCACGCGGAGCGCGGGAACGATCAGCGCTGGGCCCCGGCGATCATCACCTACTTGCCCAGCTTGCGCAGCTCATCCGATTCGACGATCCGTTCGCCGTTCTGCTCTTCCAGCGCCAGCCGCCACAGGGCGCGGGCCAGTTGGCAGGCTTCGATGGCGCCGTATTTGCCGGGGATCAGTTTGGCGATAGGTGCCGCCAGTTGCTCGACCCAGCGGGTTTCAGGACGGCTGCCCACCAGCAGGGAAGGGCGGGCAATGGTCAGTTGCGGCCAGCCTTGCGCGCGAAGCGCCTGTTCCATTTCGCCTTTGACACGGTTGTAAAAGGTACTGGACGCCGGGTCTGCGCCGACTGCGCTGATCACCAGCAAGTGGCGAGCACCGAGTTCGCGGGCGCGGCTGGCGAACGCCGTGACCATGTCCAGATCGACGGCCTTGAAGGCTTCCTGTGAACCGGCCTGTTTGATCGTGGTGCCCAGGCAACAGAATGCGATGTCCACCCGGCCGGACAGCGTTGGCAGCAAGGTCGCCAGCTCGCCGATCGGGTTTTCCAGGTGCGAGTGCTCGGCCAGCGGCTTGCGGGTCGGTGCCAACACGCGGCTGACGGTCGGCTCGCTGAGCAGCCGGTCCAGCAAATGCTCGCCTGTAAGGCCTGTGGCTCCTGCGAGCAGGATGTGTTGCGGCGTCAGGTACATGTGGCTTCTCCCTTAATACACATAAGCCTAGCGGCTAGTCGAAGTCTTCGCTTCCGTGCGGTTCAACGCCGTACTCAACGCGCGTTCGGCCTGGCTCTTGCGCAACTGCTGCCAGCGCGCCAGGACTCCTTTGGGTGCCCATATCTGCGGTTCGGAGGCTTCGAAGTTGTCTTCGGTCTCACGTTGCGCAACATAGGCCTTCGCTTCGTTGAAAGCGTGTTGCAGGTCATCGGTTTCGACCAATGCCCTGGCAAATAGTGCATCGCCAAAATAAGTGAAGTCCGCTTCTTCCGAGCAGCCGAACGAGACACGGTCGGCGCGCGAGGCGGTCATGATCAGCGTGCGCTCATCTTTCAGGTCGGGAATGAACCCGCCCGAATAACAGGCTGAAATCACCACGACCTTGTCACGGTTCTTCAATGGCGCGAGGGCTGCTGCCAGGGCGTCGGCGGGCAGGTCTGCCAGCGACAGGCGCGGCTGGTCGAGCACCAGTTCATGATCCTGAGTGCCGTGGCTGGTCAGGTAAATGAACACCAGATCTTCCGGGCCGGTGCGCTGGGCGAGTGTCTGCACTGCGCGGGTGATGGTTTCACGCGTCGCCATCGGCCGGTCATCCATGTGATCGCGATGATTGACCAGGCTGACCTGTCCGACGGCCCCGAAACGCGACTTGAGCAGGTTGCTCACGTAGTCCGCCTCGCGCATGAATACGCTCTGCTTGCCGTCGCCACCTACCACGAGCGTGTACAGCTCGGTAGCGGGTGTCGACGCCGGCACGGCTGCCAGTGCCTTGTCCAGCAGCGAACCCTGGACCAGCAGCCCGGCTTCCAGTGGGTCCGGCAGCAATTTGCCTTTGGCATCACGGATCCGCTGACCATTGGCCCAGATGCCGCGCTGCTCCTTGCCATCGGCGGAAATCAGCACACCGTCGCCCTGGTAGGTGTCATCGGCAAACTGGCCGATGTAACGGCTGCCATCGGCCAACAGCAACTGGCCCTGACCCATGAAGCGCCAGTTGTCGAAATCACCCTGATAGCGGCTGCCGTCAGAGCCGATCAACTCGCCTTTGCCGGTCAGCGCGCCTTCCTTGAATTCACCGCTCCAGACGTCGCCGTCACTGTTTTCGTAGCGACCCTTGCCATCCAGCTGGCTGTTGTGGAAATTGCCGACGTATTGATCGCCGTCAGCGCTGGTGAAGCTGCCGGTGCCCTGCAATTGTCCGTCGATGAAATTGCCGCTGTACTGGTTGCCGCTGGCGTCACTGCGCGAACCCTCGCCATTGGCCTTGCCATTGGCGAACATGCCCTGATGCTGGCTGCCGTCTTCCAGCTCCAGGCGACCGGGCCCGTCGTACACGCCGGCCTTGAACTGGCCACGGTAAAGCACGCCCTTATCTTTCTGGGTGCCTTCGCCGTCGCGCATGCCAAGCTTGAAGTTGCCGACATAACTCGCGCCAGCGCGGGTGGTCAGGCGGCCCTGGCCATTGAACAGACCTTGCTCGAAGCCACCCTTGTAGACGTCGCCGGTGCTGGAGTGCCATTCGCCCTGACCTTGACGCAGGCCGTTTTCGAACTGACCTGCGTACCAACTGCCGTTGGGGTAATCGATGCGGCCCTGGCCCTGTAGAACGCCATTGACCAGATCGCCCCGGTAGCGTCCGCCGTCGGGCAGGCGGCCGTCTGGCGGCAAAATTGATTCGCCATCACCGCAACCTGCGATCAAGAGTGTCAAAGCCAATGGAGCGAGCGCGCGCATGTGAGATCCCGGAAGAATGATTCAGGGGCGAGCCCGGCTCCGCTTGAGCAGATGTTAGGGGGCACGACCGCAGGGGAGTATGCCGCAGCGGGTCAGCGGGATGAAACAGTCTGTTACGACTGTTTCATGTTTTAAACGCCTTATACGAAACACAGCGTTAAAGGCTCGGCCACAAAAGCGGGTTTTTCCTGACCTTCTATCTCCAGTGTGGCCATTGCCTTGAGCAACCACTGACCGGGTTTTTTCTCGCTTACGCCGGTCAATTGGACCTTGAGGCGCACCCGCGAGTTGACCGTCACCGGTTGAACGAAGCGCACACTGTCCATCCCGTAATTGACCGCCATCTTTAAGCCTTCGGGCAGTACCATGATGCCCTCCATGAGCTTGGGGATCAGCGACAAAGACAGGAAGCCGTGTGCGATAGTCGTGCCGAACGGGGTCTGCGCTGCTTTGACCGGGTCGACATGGATGAACTGGAAATCCCCTGTGGCGTCGGCGAACAGGTTGATACGCTGCTGGTCGATGGTCAGCCAGTCTGAATAGACTGCGTCCTTGCCGATGTATTGTTTGAGCTCTTCGACGGGTACAAAAGGCATGCCGCTCTCCTTGTCTGATGAGGGGGTATGGAGCTGCCACTGCCCGCATCCGCTGATGCCTGCGGGCGAATGACCAGATCAGCAGAGGGCGGTTGCCCGGTCAAGCAACTGCGGCAATGCGAATACCCACTCATGACCTCTGGCGCAGCGTGTTTATAATGACGCCGATCGTTCGCCGGGTTCGTTTATCTGCTGGAGTCCTCATGCTGTTAAGGGGTTTGACATGGCTGGTGCTGTTCCAATTGCTGGGGACCGCGCTCAACCATCTGTTTTTGTCGATTTTGCCGGGGCCGATCATCGGCCTCGTGCTGTTAATGGGCTATCTGATGTGGCGCGGTGAAGTCAGCGAGCCGATCAGCACTGCTGCCAGCAGTCTGTTGCGCTATCTGCCATTGCTGCTGGTGCCGCCTGCGGTCGGGGTGATGGTTTACGCGTCGGCGATTGCCGAGGACTTCTGGGCGATCTTCGGCACGCTGACCCTGTCGCTGATGATTTCCGTGACCTTCGTCGGCTGGCTGATGCAGACCCTGATCAAGCGTCAGGCTCAGCGCCGGGAGTTGCCATGAGTCTTGACTGGCACGGTGCATGGCTGTCGGTGATTCATCACCCGCTTTTCGGCATCGCGATCACCCTGGGCGCCTATCAACTGGCGATGGCTGCTTACGAAAGAACCCGCTGGCTGTTTCTGCAGCCCGTGCTGGTCTCGATGGTGGTGGTGATCGGGGTCGTGCTGTTCTGCGACCTTGAGTACACCGAGTACCGCAAAAGCACCGAGATTCTGGGCACGCTGCTGGGTCCTGCAACCGTCGCGCTGGCGGTCCCGCTCTATCTGAATATGCGACGGATCCGCCAGTTGTTCTGGCCGGTCTTGACTACGCTGGTAGTCGGCGGGGTGTTTGCCACCGGCCTGTGCGTGGGCTTCGGGGTGCTGTTCGGTGCCGACCACATGATTCTGATGACCATGGCACCGAAGTCGGTGACATCGCCCATTGCCATGCTGGTCGCCGAGCAGATCGGCGGGGTTGCCGCCCTGGCGGCGGTTTTTGTGTTGATTACTGGCGTATTCGGTGCCATTTTCGGCCCCGGTCTGCTGTCGCTGATCGGGGTGGATAATCCTGCTGCCCGAGGCATGGCGCTGGGGCTCACTGCACATGCGGTAGGCACATCCGTGGCATTGCAGGAGGGCGAGGAATCGGGGGCTTTTGCTGCGTTGGCAATGAGTCTGATGGGCGTTGCGACGGCGTTGTTCCTGCCGCTGGCAATGTCGCTGGCCATTTAAAAGGAGGCTTTTCTATGACGCTGCCATTGTTTCCACTGAACGCTGTGCTGTTTCCGGGGTGCGTGCTTGATCTGCAGCTGTTCGAAGCCCGTTACCTGGACATGATCGGCCGCTGCATGAAGCAGGGGGAAGGGTTCGGTGTGGTGTGTATCACCGAGGGAAGTGAAATCGGCCCAGTGCCGGGCGGCTACTCGATGATCGGCTGCGAAGCGCTGGTTACCGATTTTCAGCAGCAGGAGAACGGCTTGCTGGGCATTCGGGTCGTCGGCGGGCGTCGCTTCCGCGTTGTCGCCGCTGAGGTTCAGCGCGATCAACTGTTGGTGGCCGAGGTTGAATGGCTGGAAGAGCCCGTGGAGCGCCCGTTGCAGGAGGAAGATGCTGACCTCGTGGCCCTGCTCGAAGCGCTGGCCGAGCATCCGATGGTGGCTTCCTTGAACATGGGCATGTCTGCCGGTGGGCAATACGCGTTGTCCAACCAGCTTGCCTACCTGCTGCCGTTCACCGAAAAAGACAAAGTGGAACTGCTGGAAATCGACGATCCCGAAGAGCGTCTCGACGCGATTCAGGAATTGCTCGATGAAATGCAGGGCGATCTGCAGGCCTGAGCCCGGATCGCGCTGTTCATTGCCCAGGGCAGAAGAGCGTCTGAAACGCCATGCCGACGCAGTGCATCGGCACGTCAGTCGTGGCTAGCGCGGTGGATATTGCTCCAGAATTTTCGCCACCGTGGTGCGCATGGCCTGATCGCGTTCGGACGGGCTGCCGGCATTGTCGTTGAGAATGCGCTCGGTGCTTCCACGCCAGACCAGTTTGCCGTCCTTGCCGTCGAACATATCGATCTGCACGGTGCCGACCTTGTAGTCGACGCTGCGGGTTTCGGTGTTCATCGGCCCGTTCCAGTAGCCATAACCACCCCAGGGGTTCCAGCCCCCGCCATAGTTGGTGCTGACCGTCTGCTGACGGTTTTCGACAATCAGCCAGGCCTGCACTTTCAAATCCGGCCGGGCCCCGGCTGTTGCCATGCGCAGACCACGCTGGTCCAGCTGTTCGCCGACCGACTGGCGAAGGCGCTGCTCGGTCAGGTCGCTCTTGAGCCGCGGATCATTGTCAGGCTGATACTGAACGGCGGGCTCCTTCCAGCTCCAGCTGCGATAGCCGCCGAAATCCCGCTGGGCATCGAAGTCGCGATTGATCGAGTTGCTCTGACAGGCCGTCAGCAGCACGGCACAGGTCAGCAGAACGATACGGCGAAACATGGCAGTTCTCCGAAAGGGTTACGAAGGCGGGTAGGCCGCCAGAGCCTGTTGCACGGCCTGGCGCAACGCACTGCTGCGGTCGGCCAGATTATTGCTGGCGCGCGCATCGGCGCTGGCGCTCCATACCGGCTGGTTGCTGCGCGCGTCGATCAGGTTGATCTGCACCACCATGACCTTTTCCTGATAGGTGCGTACCACCGGCACGCTGGCGTAGCCGCCGTAACCGGGCCGGTAACCATCGTAGCGGCCATAGCCCATGCCGCCCCCATAGTAGGGATCGTAATCTTCACGCACCTGACGCAGCCGGGTTTCCTGGCGGGTCGTGGCAGTGACGTACAAGTCTGCCGGCTGATTGCCGCGAGCCGGTCGCAAACCACGCTGGTCCAGACCGTTGCTCACGGCTTCGACCACCTGCGCCGAATCCACCCACGCCGTACCGGGCGGCAGCTGGCCGTTGAGCCAGCCCCAGGACCGATAACGCCCATAGTCCCGCGGCGGCGCAGGGTAGGCGCTCATGTCCAGCGTCCTTGCCGCCTGCGCAGGAGCGGGCGGCATGGGCAGAGAGCTGGCGACATACGGGTTGTCGCTCTGGCAGGCGCTGATCCCGAACAGACTGGTCCCCAGCAGCACGGCAAACAAGGCAGAACGGTGTTTCATGGTGGGCTCCGCAGTGATGTCAGACCGGACGGCACATCCAGTGAAGGTATCGACCCAGCCCGGCAAAGGCTGGATGACGCCGATGCGCCAGTTCCATTTCCAGCAGATCCGTCAGCTCGGCCCGAGCCTGGAATTCAACCGGCATGTAATCGTGAAATACCCGCACCCCGCTACGGGTTTCGACTTGCCACAGGCCTTCAAGTTGCGTCGCCAGTTCCCGGGGGTCGAGCGGTTGCTGAGGCGTCAGGCTCTGTTTTTCCCCGGCCATGTCATTCTTGCGCATCTTGCGGAAATGGCCCTTCAACAGGTTGCGATAGATCAACGCATCGCGGTTGTAAAACGCCAGCGACAACCAGCCATCGTCCCTGGTCAACTGGCGTAGCACCGGGAGGATGGTATGCGGCTCGGCCAGCCATTCCAGCACCGCGTGGCACAGCACCAGATCATAAGTGTCGCTCAGTAACTCCGGCAGCGCCTGCCACGGAGCCTGAATGAAGGTTGCCGTCTGTCCGGCATCGGCGAAGCGCTGACGTGCGCCTTCGAGCATCGGCTCGGCGGGTTCGGCCAGGGTTACCTGATGACCCTGTTCGGCCAGCCACAGCGACATGTGTCCCAGCCCGGCGCCGATATCCAGTACACGAAGCGGTCGTGCGGGCAGGGTCTCGGTCAGGTCGGCCTGCAGCACCGCCAGACGAATGGCTCCCTTGGCACCGCCATAGATCTTTTCCGCAAAGCGGGTTGCCAACTGGTCGAAATGCCGATCACTCACTTGGCAAATCTCCGCTCGCTGTCAGCCAGCTTGTTACGCACCACCGTGTCCATGTCCAGCCCCAGTTCGCTGCACAGCAGCAACAGGTAGAGGACGATGTCGCCGACTTCCTGGCCGGCGTGCTCCAACTGTTCGGCAGGCAGCTCGCGGGACTGGTCTTCGCGCAGCCATTGGAATATTTCCACCAGCTCGGCCATCTCCACACTGGCAGCCATGGCCAGGTTTTTCGGGCTGTGAAATGGCTTCCAGTCATTCTGGTCGCGGATGCGGTGCAGGCGTTGGGTCAACTCGTCGAGGTTCATCGTGTTCTCCTGAAGACGCATAGCTTCAGGGGGAACGGTTCGCCAGGCAAGTGGGCGTTGAGGTTTGTTCAGCCGTTGATGGGAGCAATGCTCCCGTCAGAGGTGTTCATCCGGCTGTGCGTCACTCGCTGACAGGCTGCCAGCTACCGACCATATGCACGATGCCCTCCTGGCCTTCGACACGGAACTGGCCATGCGAGCCGGCGGCACTGGTCGACAGCGTCACGTCGGCAGGCAGGCGTACAGGCTTCTGGAACTGCACGCTGATCTCGACATTCGAGGCCGGCAAATGCTCGCCCAGCGCCGCGAGCGCACGGGCCTTGAGCCACATGCCGTGGGCGATGGCGCGTGGAAAACCGAACAGCCTGGCGCTGGGGGCGCTGAGGTGAATCGGGTTGTAGTCGCCCGACACCTTGGCGTATTCGCGGCCTATTTGCGCCGACGCCCGCCAGCCTTGCAGCTCGCTGAGCGGTAGCGGCGCGGCTTCGGGATAGCTCACAGGGCTGTCTTCCAGGTGCACAGCGGTGCACAGCATGGTGCTTTCTTCTTCCCACAACAGCCCCATGCCGTCTTCGGCCTGAGTGACCAGGGTGAACGTCGCGCCCTTGGCGTGCGGGCGCAGATCAGTGGCCTGTACGCTGATGTACAACTGGCTCACACCGCCCAGTGGACGATGCGTGCGGGTGCGATTGGCGAGGTGAATCAACCCCAGCAGCGGGAATGGAAAGTCCTCGGAGGTCATCAATTGCATTTGCAGCGGAAACGCCAGCACATGCGGATAGGTCGGAGGCAGCAAGCTGCTTTCTTCGAAGCCGCAGACCTTGCGGTATGCCTCAAGCTTATCGGTATCGACCGCGATCCAGCTGCGCAAGCCCAGATCGGGTAGCTGCATCCCGGTGACCTTGCGCCTGAGCGCAGCCTGGATGAACAGGTTGGACAGGGGCTGCAGGGAATTGAGGTAGCGCCAGTGAGCCGTCATCATCCATCTCCTTGAATTCGATGCGGGTGCTTAAGCCCCGATCACGTTTTGACCACATACACGTAGAACCTGACCGCTCACCGCGCCGCTGCCCGGCTGGCTGAACCACGCCACTGCTTCGGCAACGTCCTGTGGCGAGCCGCCCTGACCCAGCGAACTCATGCGCCGCCCGGCTTCACGCAGGGTGAACGGCATGTGCGCGGTCATTTTCGTTTCGATGAAGCCCGGCGCGACGGCGTTGATGCTGATGCCGCGTGACTTGAGTCCGGGGGCCATGGCCCGTGCAAAACCGATCAGACCGGCCTTGCTGGTGGTGTAGTTGGTTTGCCCGCGATTACCGGCGATACCGCTGATCGAGGCCATGAGTACGATGCGGGCGTTGTCCTTCAAGGCTCCCGCGTCGAGCAGCACTTGAGTCAGCACTTGCGGCGCATTGAGGTTGACCGCCAGTACCGAGTCCCAGAAATCTTCCGGCATGTTGACCAGCGTCTTGTCGCGCGTGATGCCGGCGTTGTGCACCAGTATGTCGACGCCATCGGGCAGGTGTTCGAGCAACTGTGCCGGAGCATCCGCCGAGCAGATATCCAGCGCCAGAGCCTGACCGCCAAGCCGCGAGGCCAGTGCCTCCAGCTCGTTTTTGGTCTGCGGTACATCCAGCAGAATGACCTGCGCACCATCACGTGTCAGGGTTTCGGCTATAGACGCGCCAATGCCGCGTGCAGCGCCCGTTACCACTGCCTTGCGCCCGGCCAGCGGGCGAGTCCAGTCCTGCACCTTGCTCGTGCAGGCACTCAGGTGGACGAACTGGCCGGAGATGAACGCAGCCTTGGGCGTGAGGAAAAAGCGCAGGGCGCCCTCCAGTTGATCCTGCGCGTCGTCATCCACTTGCAGCAGTTTGACTGTGGCGCCGTTGCGCACTTCCTTGGCCAGTGAGCGGCTGAAACCTTCGATGGCCTGTTGAGTGCTGGCGGCCAGCGGATCAGCGAGTGTCTCTGGGGATTTACCGAGAATGACCACATGTGCGCAGTGATCGAGATTGCGCAGCAGCGGCTGAAAGAAGTCCCGCAACTGCCTGAGCTGCTCGGTGCGCAGGATCTGGCTGGCGTCGAACACGACTGCTTTCAGGCGCGGCCCCTGGTTGGACACCCACGTCGTGGCACCGGGCATCTCACTGCCGAAACTGTACAGCGAGTCGGTCAGGCGGCTGGCGAACTGGCGCACCTGATCCCCCAGCGGCCCGGCGCTGATCAGCAGCGTCCCTTCGACGGGCCGCAGACGTCCGGCCTGCCAGCGCTCCAGGTGAGTGGGGGCGGGCAGACCGGCGGCCTTCACCAGGCGCCGACCCATGTCGGAGTTGGCGAAATCAATGTAGCGATCTGACGGCATGGAACACTCTCCTGAAGTCGGGGTTCAAAGGAATGGACCACGGTGGCATGACGTTTGTTCTTGCGATCGGCACGGCTCATTCATTCGCTTGAAGAAAGGGAGTTTTCCATGACGCATCCTCGTCGGGTCGCCATCGTCGGCGGTAACCGCATTCCGTTCGCGCGCTCCAATGGCCCTTACGCCACGGCCAGCAATCAGGACATGCTCACGGCTGCTCTGGAAGGGCTGATCGAGCGCTTCAATCTGCACGGGCTGCGCATGGGCGAGGTTGTGACGGGCGCGGTGCTCAAGCACTCCAGAGACTTCAACCTGACCCGCGAATGCGTGCTCGGCTCGCGGCTCTCGGCACAGACCCCGGCCTACGACATTCAGCAAGCCTGCGGTACGGGGCTGGAAGCGGCGTTGCTGGTGGCCAACAAGATCGCTCTGGGGCAGATCGAGTGCGGCATTGCCGGCGGCGTTGACACCACGTCCGATGCACCGATCGGCGTCAACGAGGGGCTGCGCAAAATCCTGCTGCAGGTAAACCGCAGCAAGACGCCCGGTGACAAGCTCAAGGCCCTGATGCAGCTGCGTCCACACCACCTCAAACCGGAGCTGCCGCGTAACGGCGAGCCACGTACACGCTTGTCGATGGGTCAACATTGCGAGCTGATGGCGCAGACCTGGGGCATAGAGCGCGGGCCGCAGGATCAACTGGCGCTCGAGAGCCATCTGAAAATGGCGGCAGCCTACGCCGAGGGCTGGCAGGATGATCTGATGACGCCGTATCTGGGGCTGATCCGTGACAACAACCTGCGTCCGGACCTGACGCTTGAAAAACTGGCCAGCCTCAAGCCCGCGTTCGAGCGCAGCGCCAAGGGCACCTTGTCGGCGGGCAATTCGACACCGCTGACCGATGGCGCATCGGTGGTGTTGCTGGCCAGCGAGGAATGGGCTCGCGAGCGGGACCTGCCGGTGCTGGCCTATTGGCGCGATGGCGAAGCTGCGGCGGTGGACTTCGTCAACGGAGCAGAAGGGCTGCTGATGGCACCGGTCTACGCCGTTCCGCGTCTGCTGGCCCGCAATGGCCTGACCCTTCAGGAATTCGATTACTACGAAATTCATGAAGCCTTCGCCGCGCAGGTGCTGTGCACCCTCAAGGCCTGGGAAGACGCCGATTACTGCAAGACCCGTCTGGGGCTGGATGCGCCGTTGGGGTCTATTGATCGCAGCAAACTGAACGTCAAGGGCAGCTCACTGGCTGCCGGCCACCCGTTCGCCGCAACCGGAGGCCGCATCGTCGCCAACCTGGCCAAGCTGCTGGATGCGGCAGGCAGCGGGCGTGGACTGATCTCGATCTGTGCCGCAGGCGGCCAGGGCGTGACGGCAATTCTGGAGCGTTAGGCAAATGGCTGGGGTCATGGGCATAATCCACAACTGAACTACGCAGAGCACTGGCACGATAAGTGTTCTTCCGGGCACCTATCGTTCCTCACGCTCCAGCGTGGGAATGCATGCCGTGACGCTCCGCGTCGCATCCGTGCGCGGGATGATCAATCAGCATTGTTGGCCTGTAACGTTGAGGTAAGGCATGGGGTTCATCATTGGGGTATCGGTACTTCTGATTCTGATCGGCACCGTGCTCTATCTGTTCGACAAAGGCGCGCGGACTCGCTGGCTGAGGCCCTATATCGGGCTGATGCTGATCGGTTTGCTGATCGGCGGGATGGGCTTGCTGGTGGGGCTGGTCTCCGATGAAACGGAGGTTTACTTCCTGCTGGTGGCCAAATGGGTCATCGCGGTGACCGGTATCATGTTCTGCCTGCGACTGATCGTACTGATCGCCAAGCGCTTCATCGCCAGAAATTGAGCGTGTAAACCGCCCATGTGTGACAGGACAACGTGGAAAATCACTTCAAATTTCTGACCCTGCCCAAGACATCGGGTGAGGTCGCCAACGTCTTCATTCACGGCTATTCGTCAGGGCATGATCTGGATGACCGACGCCTGTTGGCCAACAGCATCCCCGGTGCATTGCGCCAGAGCGTGAACATTCTGGCGTTCTGGCCATCCAGCCATTTCACCCAGATGGACAACCGTTCCCGTGGCCTGCTCATGGCTGCCGCCCGTGTGCACCCGCTCGCGGGCGCGGCGGCGTTGGCGGGGGACCGGGTCGTTCACTTCGCGCGCATCCGCAACCGTGCCCGCGACATGGGCAAGGTGCTGTTTGCACAGCTGGATCGCTACCTGTTCGAGCATCATCCCGACGTCAGGCGGGTCAATCTGATCGGTCATTCACTGGGCGGCCGGCTGCTGGTCAGCGCGCTCAAGGACCTGCAGCAGACACCCGAGCACGGGCTGGTGGTGGGCGATGTATTGCTGATGGCCGCTGCCGTGCGTATCGATGCCGCCGAGGCCGAGCTGCTCAAGCAGAGAATCAGCGGACGGCTGATCAATGCGTATTCCACGGAAGATCATGTGCTCTTGCTGAACCTGGGCGAGAAGAGCCTGGGACGCACGCCGGTCGAGCACTTCGAGAACGTGCGCATGCAGGGTTATCGCCATCACCATTACTGGCAGCGCTTGCAGGAAGTGCTGATTGCGACCCGCTTCAGTGGCTGTGAAGGGCTGGAAACCGGCGTTGCGGTGCTACCGACCATGACCCGCGACCCGGTTTTGCAGGACGTCTGGTTGCACAGCGTTCTGGTCCGTTCGCCGGACTACGTGCTGGAGGCGGCCATCAAGCACTTGCGCAGCAGTCGCTGGACGCGCCTCAAGGCCACTGAAGCGGACCGTACGTACGCATTCGTGCGTGAATTCCAGCTGGTCGCCGGGCATTTTCTGATCAATGCCGCCCGGCGTCGCGGCGTGCCCTATACGCGAGTGTTGGGCATGCTGGCACGGCAATACGGTCTGGGTGACGCGCTGCACCAATGTGCGACGGTGGTTGAAGTGGAAGAGCTGCTGCTCAGAACGTTCTTTCGCCATGCGTTCAACAGCGCGCACCCGCTGGTGCAGATGCCGCGCGCCAGTGTCCGCGCGATGAGCTGGGATATCTATGCCGCGCATGTCGATGCACTGGCCGAGCGCCTGACCGTGGCAGCGTTTTTCAAGACCGCGCAGCCCGACGAGGCGCCCGGCGCGGTCAAGGGCTTGCTGGGTGCAATTCGCCAGGCCCCGGTGCAACGCTTGCTGACGCACTTCGGCACTGCGCTGCGGCCGGGTTATTCCGCACTGATCCCTACCGTGGCGATCGTCTTCTATGCGCGCGTCACACTGGATGATGACGCGCTGATGTAAGCCGCATTCACGCGGCGCGAGCCTCTTCCAGCGCGGCGGCCGAAAGCTCTTGGCGATGGCGACTGGCGTAGCTCTCGGCGATGATCGAGCACACGATCAACTGCATCGGGTGGTAGATCATGATCGGCAACAGAATCAGACCAAGCCCCGGGTTGCTGCCGAAAATCAGTGCAGCCATCGGCGCGCCCGCGGCGAGGGATTTCTTGGTGGCGCAGAACACCGCCGCGACCTTGTCGGCATGATCGAACTTGAGTAGCCGCGCCGTGCGGGTGGTCATCACCAGGATCACCGCCAGCAGCAGCGCGGTGCCGACGAACGCCGTCAGGATCACGCTGTTGCCCTGGCTTTGCCACATGCCGGAGATCATCGAGTTGCAGAACGCCGCATACACCAGCAGCAGAATCACCAGCTTGTCGATCAGGTTGGTGTACTTCTTGTGACGGGCGAAAAACTTGCCCAGCAACGGCCGCATTAGCTGGCCAAGCACCAGTGGCAGCAGGAGCATGGCGCACAGGTCGAGCAGCGTATCGCCCAGATCGATCCCGCCAGCGCCGGTGCCGACCACCAGGCTGACCAGCCACGGGGTGATGAAAATCCCGATGACGCTGGACATGCTGGCGTTGAGAATCGCTGCCGGGACATTGCCGCCTGCGCTGCCGGTCAGTGCCACCGAAGACGAAATGGTCGAGGGCAGGGCGCACAGGTAGAGAAAACCCAGCATCAGCAGCGCCGGCACATACGAGCCCAGCAGCTTTTGGCACGCCAGCCAGATCAGCGGGAACACCACGAAGGTGAAGACCTGGATCATCACGTGCAGGCGCCAGTTGGTCAGGCCTTTCTTGATCTGCTCGCTGGACAGGTTTACCCCATGCAGAAAGAACACCACGAACACGCCGACCTTGATGACGTATTCAGCGTGCATGCTGCCGCCGGTAGCGCCGAAACGCGGGAAGAAGTAGGCGAGCACCGTCGCCAGAACCATGCCCCAGAGGAACCAGTCGGTAGCGACGCGTTTGAAGTGTTTGAGTGATTGCATGCGGGGTCCGTAGAACGTTTGTACACAGAGATGCGTGCAGGCTACTCTGTTGCGCCATAGCCGTCTTGCGACATAAAGCCATAAGATGCCGAGTAACGGACAGATCAATCAGCGGCAGCCTACGGGCGAGCGGCAGATACCGGCATTGGCCGGCCTGCCGCGCCCGCTGTATGCCCGTGCTGAAAGCCTCACTGCCGGTTCGTGGACGCCGCCCCATCGCCACGACTGGGTGCAGTTTTCCTACGCCATCAGTGGGGTTCTGGGGGTGCATACCGCCGAGGGCAGTTTCTTTGCGCCGCCGCAGTGGGGCGTCTGGGTGCCTGCCGGGCTTGAGCATGAGGTGGTGACCTCCATGCGTGCCGAAATGCGCAGCCTGTACATTCGCACGGCAGATTCGGGGTGGGCACCGCAGCGCTGCAGGGTGCTGGAAGTCACGCCACTGGCCCGTGAGCTGATCAAGAGCTTCTGCCTTCTGCCCGTGGATTATCCCGAGCAGGACAGCCATGAGGCGCGGCTGGTGCAGGTCCTGCTGGATCAACTGGCGCAGTTGCCCGAAGTCGGCTTTTCACTGCCGTTGCCGCGTCATCCGCGTTTGCTGGGGCTGTGCAACGAGTTGATCGAGGAGCCGGGTCGGTTGATTACCCTGCACGACTGGGCCGCCCGTCTAGGGACCTCAGAGAAAACCCTGATGCGCCTGTTCCAGCGGGAAACCGGATTGAGCTTTCGCGGCTGGCGGCAGCGGGCACGGTTACTGTCTTCGCTTTCTGCACTGGAAGAGGGCGCCAGTGTGACGCATACCGCGCTGGCCTGCGGTTATGACTCGACGTCAGCATTCATCGCTGCGTTCAAGGGTTTGTTCGGTCACACCCCCGGTGACTTGTTCAAGTAAGGCCGGGATGCCTTGTGCACTAACGAGTGCATCCAACACTGTTTTTTCTGCTTTTACATGTTTTGTCCCGGAATATCTTCGACCTGCTGTACGGCACGAAAGGTGCTTTAAACCGGGGGATTGCGTGGTTTTTTCTTAAAAAACCTTTCAATCCACAGGGGGTTACCCCTACTCGCTGGCGGAGGATTGCCGTATAACGGCAACAATCGCGTATCTGGCAACAAAGGACCCACAATAAAAGCTGATGAAAACTCCTAAACGCATTGAACCCCTGATCGAAGACGGTCTGGTCGACGAGGTGCTGCGCCCGCTCATGAGTGGTAAAGAGGCAGCTGTTTATGTGGTGCGTTGCGGCAATGAGCTGCGGTGTGCCAAGGTTTACAAGGAGGCTAACAAACGCAGTTTCCGTCAGGCGGCCGAGTATCAGGAAGGCCGCAAGGTACGCAACAGCCGACAGGCCCGCGCCATGGCCAAGGGCTCGAAGTTCGGGCGCAAGGAAACCGAAGACGCCTGGCAGAATGCCGAAGTGGCTGCGCTGTTTCGTCTGGCCAGCGCAGGTGTTCGGGTGCCCAAGCCGTATGACTTCCTGGAAGGCGTGCTGCTCATGGAACTGGTGGCCGACGAGTACGGCGATGCAGCGCCGCGTCTGAACGACGTCGTGCTGGAGCCGGATCAGGCGCGCGAGTATCACGCATTCCTGATCGAGCAGATCGTGCTGATGCTGTGTGCCGGTCTGGTGCACGGTGACCTGTCCGAGTTCAACGTGCTGCTGGCGCCGTCCGGCCCGGTCATCATCGACTTGCCGCAAGCGGTCGATGCCGCGGGCAACAACCATGCGTTCAGCATGCTGGAGCGCGACGTCGGCAACATGGCGCTGTACTTCGGCCGCTTCGCGCCGGAGCTCAGAAAGACCAAGTACGCCAAGGAAATGTGGTCGTACTACGAGGCAGGCACCTTGTCGCCCGCCACGGTGTTGACCGGTGAATTCGATGAGCCGGAGGACGAAGCCGATGTGGGCGGCGTACTGCGCGAAATCGAAGCCGCCCGCCTCGACGAAGCCCGCCGCCAGGCAGCTCGCGCGGCAGACGATGCGCCACCAAGCAAATCCACCGAAGAGCCACCACCGCCGTGGATGCAGTAAAGCTTTTGTGGGAGCGAGCCGGGCGACGCTTCGCTTGCTCGCGAATGTGGTGGATCAGGCGCGTTGTTTTCGGAGCCTGTACGGGCCCTTCGCGAGCAAGCTCGCTCCCACAGAGTACGTGCAGGCGCACCACCGGGTGATGCAGTAAAACCACTGTGGGAGCGAGCCGGGCGACGCTTCGCTTGCTCGCGAATGTGGTGGATCAGGCGCGTAGTTTTCGGAGCCTGTACGGGCCCTTTCGCGAGCAAGCTCGCTCCCACGGGAGTGCGTGTGGATGCAGTAGGGGCCCTTGCGGTGTGGCTAGCAGCACCCGCCCGACGCCAGGTCTTTGAGGATCGGGCAGTCGGGGCGGTCGTCGCCTTGGCAATGTTCCACCAGTTCCTGAAGCGTATCGCGCAGGCTCGCCAGTTCTTCGATCTTCTTGTTCAGCTCGGCAATGTGTTGCCGGGCCAGTGCCTTGACGTCGGCGCTGGCCCGCTGGCGGTCCTGCCAGAGGGTCAGCAGTTTGCCGACTTCTTCCAGCGAAAACCCCAAGTCCCTTGAGCGCTTGATGAACGCCAGCGTGTGCAGATCGTCCGCGCTGTACACGCGATAGCCGCTGTCGCTGCGATGCGCCGCCTGCAACAGGCCGATGGATTCGTAATAGCGGATCATCTTGGCGCTCAAGCCACTGTTTTTCGCCGCTTGACCGATATTCATGGTGCGTCCTCCAGGTCGCGGGGTTTCCAGGTTTTCAGCAGCAGCGCATTGCTCACCACGCTGACGCTCGACAGCGCCATGGCCGCGCCCGCCAGTACCGGATTGAGATAGCCCAGCGCCGCGAGCGGAATGCCGATCAAGTTGTAGACGAACGCCCAGAACAGGTTCTGGCGGATCTTCGCGTAGGTCCTTCGGCTGATGTCCAGGGCTGCCGGAACCAGTCGCGGATCGCCGCGCATCAGGGTGATGCCCGCTGCATGCATGGCGACATCGGTCCCGCCGCCCATCGCTATACCGACATCCGCCGCCGCCAGCGCCGGAGCATCGTTGATGCCGTCACCGACCATCGCGACCACATGATGGCTTTTCAGTTGAGTGACGGTGGCCGCCTTGTCGGCAGGCAGCACTTCGGCATGCACGTCGTGTATCCCCAATGTCCTGGCAACCACTTGGGCACTGCCACGGTTATCGCCAGTCAGCAGATGGCTGGTGATGCCCCGCGCATTCAGCGCTTTGATCGCCTGATCGGTTCCGGGCTTGAGCGTGTCACCAAAGGCAAACATGCCGATCACCTTTGGCTCCGGAGCCCGCTCGATCAGCCAGGACAGCGTGCGCCCCTCGGTTTCCCAGATGCGCGCGGACTCGGCCAGATCGCCCATCGGCAGGCCGCTTTCCTCCAGCAAACGTCGATTGCCCAGCACCAGTTCACGGCCCTGAACGCTGCCAGCGATGCCCCGACCGCTCAGGACGCGGCTGTTTTGCGCGGCATCAGGCTTGAGTTGCCATTCATGACACACATCCAGCACTGCTTTGGCCAAGGGGTGTTCACTGCCGCGTTGCAGCGCTCCCGCCAGTTGCAGAAGGTGTTCTTCATTGCCCAGCACCGCGCTCATGTTGGTGATACGCGGCGTGCCCGAGGTCAGCGTGCCGGTTTTGTCGAACACTACGGCATCGACCTCGTGAGCCCGTTCCAGCGCTTCGGCGTCCTTGATCAGAATGCCATAGCGCGCAGCCACGCCGGTCCCGGCCATGATCGCTGTCGGCGTCGCAAGGCCCAGCGAGCAAGGGCAGGCGATCACCAGTACAGCGACGGCATTGATCAGCGCGACCTCAAGCGAGGCACCGACCAGCAGCCAGCCGACCAGCGTGAGCAAGGCAATCACCAGTACGGTCGGCACGAACACCTGGCTGACTTTATCCACCAGTTTCTGGATCGGAGCCTTGCCTGCCTGAGCGTCCTCGACCAGACGAATGATGCGCGCCAGCACCGTTTCTGCGCCCAGTGCTGTGGTCCTGATCAGCAATTGGCCTTCGCCATTGATAGCCCCACCGGTGACCTTGTCGCCCGGTTGCTTGACCACCGGCAGGCTTTCACCGGTGATCAGCGCTTCGTCGGCATGGCTGCGGCCTTCGACCACTTCGCCGTCCACCGGAAAGCGTTCGCCGGGTTTGACCAGCACCCGATCATCAAGCTGCAGCGCGCTGATAGCGACGTCCTGTTCGAGGCCGTCGACCACCCGCAGGGCACGCTCCGGGCGCAGTGCTTCAAGGGCACGGATAGCACTGGCGGTCTGGCGCTTGGCGCGGCTTTCCAGGTATTTGCCCAGCAGCACCAGCGCGATCACCACCGCCGAGGCTTCGAAATACAAATGCGGCGTTGTGCCAGGCGCAGCGTGCAGCCATTGATAGACGCTCAGGCCGTAGCCGGCGCTGGTACCGATGGCGACCAGCAGGTCCATATTGCCGGCACCTGCGCGCACGGCTTTCCAGGCGGCCACGTAAAAGCGTGCGCCAAGGATGAACTGCACCGGCGTCGCCAGCGCAAACTGCACCCACGCGGGCAGCATCCAGTGCACGCCCAGCGGGGTCAGCAGCATCGGCAGGATCAGCGGCAGCGCCAGCGCGATGGCCAGCAGCAAGGCCCAGCGCTCGTTATGCAAGTGACGGGCTTTTTGATCGGCTTCGGCGTGACGATCCTGGCCCAGGGTGGCGCCATAACCGGCGCGGCTGACGGCGTCGATCAGGGTTTGCGGATCGGTGTGCGCTGCGGTGTCTACATGGGCGCGTTCATTGGCCAGGTTGACCGTTACGCTGTTGACCCCCGGCACTTTGGCCAAGGCACGCTCGACCCGACCTGCGCAACTGGCGCAGGTCATGCCGCTGATCGGCAGGTCGAAGGTGGTGGTGTCTTGCATGTGAATCACTCCCTGAGGCTGGCTGCCTGCAAGGATCAACCTTGCCATATGGGCAAGGTCAAGCGCGAATCAATAGTTGAGGTCGGCTTTCTTGAGGTACAGCCCGTTGAGGTCGGTAGCAATGCGGTACTTGAGGATATCCCCGGAGCGCAGCTGAATCTTGGTGCTGCGCGGCGCTTCCATGCCGGGTTCACAGCCCACGACATTGCCGCGCAGGGTGCTCAGCCGCACCGAGACTTCACCTGCCGGCAGGTTGAAGGATACCGAGTCTTCCTGAAACAGCCTGCCGGCCAGGCGGTCCTGAACGTAGATGCCGATCTCGCAGGAAGTCGCGACTTCCAGGCGCTCGCGGGAAATGATCAGGATGCCGTAGTCCTGAGCCGCCTGAGTGGCAGGGGTGATAGCCAGGAAACCGAGAATGCTGAAGAGGCTGACTGCTGACCAGCGCATCGCTGATACTCCTGATGTAAATGTGGCTGACGGTATAGGTGTCGATCACTCAGCTTGGCTCACGATTACGCCGAATGCCAGCCCGGCAGCAATGACAGAAACTTGACCTTGCCATGATGACAAGGTTGAAGATGCTCACTGTTCATCACCGAAGGAGTGACACCATGCAGTTATTCAACGTTCAAGGCATGACCTGCGGGCACTGTGTTCGCGCGGTGACCGAGGCCATCAAGCATGACGATCCGAGCGCCGATGTTCAGGTCGAACTGGCCAGTAAACAGGTCAAGGTGCAAAGCAGTTTGTCGCCCGAGAGGATTGTCAGCCTGATCAGCGAAGAGGGTTATCAGGCGCAGCCGGCATGATCCAGACCCGGGAGATCAAGGCGGTCTCCCGGTCTGTAAACATTGAAAAATTTTGAATTAATTCCCCCGTCCGTCGTTCTCTGCAAGGTAAGCCGGGTAAACTAGCCCGTTGCTCTGCATCCGTTAATGGACACCCGATGAATCTACGAACGATCCTTATCCTTGGCTCATTGAGCGCCTTCGGCCCTCTGGCCATCGACTTCTATCTTCCTGGCTTTCCGGCCATGGCCTCGTATTTCGGGACCGATGAAAAACACGTACAGCTGACCCTGGCGGCCTACTTTCTGGGGCTTTCCCTGGGGCAACTGGCCTATGGTCCGGTGGCTGACCGATTCGGTCGGCGCATTCCGTTACTGGTTGGCGTGACCCTGTTCATGCTGGCCTCGGTCGCCTGCGCCTTTGCGCCGAGTCTTGAATGGCTGATCGCTGCACGCTTCGTACAGGCGCTGGGTGGCTGTGCCGGAATGGTCTTGTCGCGCGCCATCGTTAGCGACAAGTGCAACGCTGTCGAGTCGGCCAAGGTCTTCTCGCAACTGATGCTGGTCATGGGCCTGGCACCGATTCTGGCTCCCATGCTGGGCGGCGTGCTGGTCAGCACCTTTGGCTGGCAATCGATCTTCGTCAGCCTGGCCCTGTTCAGCGGTGCCTGTCTGGCGGCCGTCGCACTGGGGTTGCCGGAAAGCATGCCGGCCACCACGCCGCGCCAGCCGTTGAGCGGCGCGCTGGGCCAGTACCTCAATCTGTTCAAGGACGGCGTGTTCATTGGTCATGCGCTGACCGGTGGCATCGCCATGGCCGGGATGTTCGCTTACGTCGCGGGCTCGCCGTTTGTGTTCATCAAGCTGTATGGCGTGCCTGCCGAGCACTACGGCTGGTTGTTCGGGATGAATGCGGCGGGCTTCATTCTGGTGGCGCAGATCAATGCGCGTATTCTGCGCAAGACCGGTCCGGCATTTTTGCTGTCGCGCACGGTCTGGATCTATCTGGCTGCGGGGCTGGTGTTGCTGGCGATCAGCTTGCTGCGCACCGAAGCGCTTTGGCCGCTGCTGGTGCCGCTGTTCATTTGTGTGGCGAGTCTTGGGTGCATCATCCCCAATGCATCGGCTTGCGCCATGAATGGCCAGTGGGCGCGCGCGGGCAGTGCGTCGGCGTTGCTGGGGTGCCTGCAATTCAGCGTTGCCGCCGTCGCCGCCAGTCTGGTGGGCTTGCTGCATGATGGCACGGCCACGCCAATGGCGCTGGTCATCAGCCTGTGCGGCGTGCTGACTGTGGGCATCTCGGTGCTGACGCGCCGTGCACAGGCACGGCGCGACGCATCGCTCCAGACCGCCTGATCGCCAAAGCGGTGGTGTCAGTCGCGCCGGGCGTGACTGATACCATCGACTTCACACGGCCCAGACCTCTGTGGTTCAGAAACCTTCCAGCACGACCTTGCCCTTGGCCTTGCCGCTTTCCAGCAGGGCATGAGCGCGGCGCAGGTTTTCGGCATTGATGGTGCCGAAGTGCTCGCCAAAGGTGGTTTTCAGCGTACCGGCGTCGATCAGCTCGGCAACCCGGTTGAGCAGGTTGTGCTGCTCGATCATGTCCTCGGTTTCAAACATCGACCGGGTGTACATGAACTCCCAATGCAGCGACAGGCTCTTGCGCTTGAGTTTCGACACATCCAGCGACTTGGGGTCGTCGATCAGCGCCAGCTTGCCTTGTGGCTTGAGTGCCTCGACGAGCTGATCCAGATGCTGTTCGGTCTGGGTCAGGCTGGCCACATGAGTGACGTGGTTCAGGCCGACGCGCTTGAGTTCTTCGCTCAGCGGCTTGCTGTGATCCAGCACATGGTGCGCGCCCAGTTCGCTGACCCAGCTTTCGGTCTCGGGCCGCGAGGCGGTGCCGATGACTTTCAGCGAGGTCAGTTTGCGCGCCAGCTGGGTCAGGATCGAACCCACGCCACCGGCAGCACCGACGATCAGCAGGCTGTGTGCGCCTTCACCTTTTTGCTGCGGGATCTGCAGTCGCTCGAACAGCAGTTCCCAGGCGGTGATGGCTGTCAACGGCAGCGCCGCCGCATGGGCGAAGCTCAGGGTCTTGGGCATGTGGCCAACGATGCGTTCATCCACCACGTGCAACTCGCTATTGGCGCCTGGCCGGGTCAGAGAGCCGGCATAGAACACCTTGTCGCCCGGCTTGAACAGCGTGACCTGACTGCCGACAGCCTTCACCACACCCGCCACGTCCCAGCCCAGCACCTTGCCTGCACCGTCCTCAGGCTGGACGTTCTGGCGGATCTTGGTGTCCACCGGGTTGACGGAGATAGCCTTGACCTCGACCAGCAGATCGCGATCGCCAGCCACCGGCTCGGGCAGCTCGATATCCTGCAATGATTTCACGTCGCTGATGGGCAGGGACTGATAGTACGCAATGGCTTTCATGTCAGGGGCCTCTCCGAAAGAAAATGATGAAGAGATCATTGGCTATTTCCAGCAAAGATAAAACCCGCTAAAACGGCAGGCTCTTTCAATTTTATTTTGATAATACGGGGCCTTGATGCTGCGTTTTGATGACTTGCAGTTGTTCGTACGTGCAGCGGATCTGGGCAGCCTTTCTGCCGCAGCGCGGGTCATGGACCTGTCTGCGGCGGTTGCCAGCGCGGCGCTCAAGCGTATCGAACGGCAGTTGGGCGCGCGCTTGCTGGCCCGTTCGACGCGCAGCCTGCGCCTGACTGCCGAAGGCGAGGGGTTTCTGGAATACGCGCGTGCTGCGCTGGGCAGCCTTGAGGAGGGGCGGCGTTTGCTGGCCAGCAGCCAGGACCGTTGCGAGGGCGTGCTGCAACTCTCGGCGCCATCGGACCTGGGGCGCAACGTGCTGTTGCCGTGGCTCGACGAATTTCAACAGCAGCATCCGCAACTGACTGTGCGTCTGCTGCTGGGTGATCGTATTGCCGATCTGTTCCGCCAGCCTGTCGACGTGGCGCTGCGCTACGGCGAGCCGGAAGACTCCAGCCTGGTCGCACTGCCAGTGTTGCCTGACAACCGCCGGGTACTGTGTGCGGCGCCGAGTTACCTGCAGCGTCATGGCGAGCCGCATCAGGTCGAGCAACTGGCGCAGCATAACTGCCTGCTGTTCATGCTCGGTGATCGCGTTCATGACCGTTGGACGCTGAACGACGGCAAGCGCGAAATAAGTCTGACGGTCAGCGGCAACCGGTTCAGCGACGATGCCGACGTGGTGCGCCGCTGGGCGGTTGCGGGCGAAGGTGTGGCATACAAATCCTGGCTGGACGTGGCCGCTGATGTGCGGGCCGGGCACCTGAAAGTGTTGATGCCCGACCTGATCGGGGAGCGTGCGCCATTGAACCTGTTGTGCGCGCATCGGGCGCAACTCAGCAAGCCTGTCATTCTGTTACTGGAAATGCTCAGGTCACGGTGTAAGCAGCATGCTGTAAGTCTGTCGTCCGCCAGCGTGTTTTAATCGCCGCGCCCCAGTAGGAAATGGCCTTCGGAAATGTCGGAAAATATAATTTTCGAAGGCCGTTCAATAACGCGAAGTTTCGTTGCCGGAACAAAGTTGAAACTGACTGTTGTTGAGTGGATTTGGCATTTTTGTCATAGCCATTACGCTTGTCTTTTTAATCCTCTTTTGAAGTGTCGCTGCAAACCCCTTGAATAGAGGGGTTGCGGTGTAGCCGCGGGAATAACTTGATGTTGATGGAGCACGCCATACTTGGGCGATTTTTTGCGTCGTGGTGTACCCGCCGTGTGTAAGAGGCGTTTTTCACCCAACGGGGGCGGAGGGCATAGAGTTTATACTTGTCATTACCTATAAGAGCCACGTTCAACTCTATCGAGGCGTGATTGCTTTCACCCAGTCATCACCATAGATGAATGTTTCAACAGGGAGTGAACACATGGAATACGGACCTTGCATCAGCCAGATCGCAACCTTGCTGGCTGACCCCAAGCGCAGCGCAATGATCTGGGCACTGATGGATGGTACTGCTCGCCCTGCCGATGAATTGGCAATCCTGGCGGGACTCTCGACTTCTTCTGCCGGCGCCCATCTGGCGCGGCTGACCAGTGGTGGTCTGTTGAAACAGGAGGTCCGCGGCCGCAAGCGCTTCTTTCGCCTCGCTGCGCCGGAAGTGGGGGCGGCGGTCGAGGCCTTGGCCTGTGCTTCGCTGGCCAGTGCTGAACAGATCAATCGTCGCTTTGCCCAGCCTGCGCCGCCCTTGCCGCTGCGCCGCGCAAGAGTCTGCTCCGATCATCTGGGTGGCGAGATGGCTGCCGAGCTTTATCAGCGCCTGCTGGAGGCGGGCTGGATAGAACAGCAGGAGAAGCGCGTCGAAGTTACCAGCAAGGGGGTGGCCAGATTTGCCGAACGCGGTATCTACATTCCCGCACTGGCGCAACGCAAGCGCGAAACGGTGTGTGTTTGTCCGAAATGGAACGATAGTAACCCGCATCTGGGCGGCGCGCTGGGGGCGGGGTTGTTGCAGCTTTTCATTCAGATGGGCTGGCTGCGCACCACTGAAGAGTCCAGCACCTTGCAGGTCTCATCCAGTGGGCAGCGGGAAATCAGCAAGATCGCAGCGGCGGCCTGACGGGAGCGGCAGGTGTGGCGCGCTCCACCACTAACGTACCACCGGTCCGCGTCGGCACGCAGTTCTGCGCGCTCCGCGTTCTCTTGCGACGCAGAGCGTCGCGAAAGGCATTCCCACGCGGAGCGTGAGGAACGATGGAGGCGCCTGCCCCACCACTATCGTGCCAATGCTCCGCGTTGGTATGCAGTTCCTGACGCTCTGCGTCCTCTGCGACGCAGAGCATGAGCAGCGATGGATGTCACCCGCTCATTCCCTCTTTAGGGCTTGACCAGTCGTGCATCCAGGCTGTTTTGCGCCAAGCGTTTGGCCTGATCTTCGGTCATGCCCAGGTGGGTGTACAGCGCGTGGAAGTTCTCGGTCACGTAGCCACCGAAGTAGGCCGGGTCGTCCGAGTTGACGGTGACCTTCACGCCACGCTCGAGCATGTCGAGGATGTTGTGCTGGGCCATGTCGTCGAACACGCAAAGCTTGGTGTTGGACAGCGGGCAGACGGTCAGCGGGATCTGTTCGTCGATGATGCGTTGCATCAGCCGCTCGTCTTCGATGGCGCGAACACCGTGGTCGATGCGCTCTATCTTCAGCAGGTCCAGTGCTTCCCAGATGTATTCCGGCGGACCTTCTTCCCCGGCGTGAGCCACAGTCAGGAAGCCTTCGTTGCGCGCGCGATCGAACACACGCTGGAACTTGCTCGGCGGATGGCCCATCTCCGAGCTGTCGAGGCCCACGGCAACGAACGCATCACGGAACGGCAGCGCCTGATCGAGGGTTTTTTCGGCTTCTTCCTGGGACAGGTGGCGCAGGAAACTCAGGATCAGGCCGCTGTCGACGCCCAGCTTCGACTTGCCATCTTTCAGCGCACCGGTAATCCCGGCCAGTACCACTTCGAACGGGATGCCACGGTCGGTGTGGGTTTGCGGATCGAAGAACGGTTCAGTGTGGATAACGTTCTGTGCCTTGCAGCGCAGCAGGTAGGCCCACGTCAGGTCGTAGAAGTCCTGTTCGGTGCGCAATACGTCTGCGCCCCGGTAATACAGATCGAGGAATTCCTGCAGGTTGTTGAAGGCATACGCCGTGCGCAGGGTTTCGACGTCATCCCACGGCAGGGCAATCCTGTTGCGCTCGGCCAGGGCGAACAGCAACTCGGGTTCCAGCGAGCCTTCGAGGTGTAAGTGCAGTTCTGCCTTGGGCAGGGCGTTCAACCAGTCGTACATATTCTTTTCTCATCAGGTGCAGATCCCGGACATTCTACAGATGCACGTCGCTGCGCAGGGTAAAACCTGACCGAACGTTCAACTTGCCTCCTGTTCGCGGCGATAAGCGTAGGTATCCGCGAAGCGCGACAGCAGAAATTCGGCGCAGGTGGTCATCGGATAGCGGGCCGGATGATCGTCGCTCTGGCAACCGGGCAGGCATTCGATGCGCGTGTCGGGGTGCGGTTCGGCGAAGAACGGCATGGAGTAGCGATCAACCCCGAGCGGGCTGATGACCCGATGCGGCGTGGACAGATAACGATCGTTGCTCCAGCGCGCCATCATATCGCCCAGATTGACCACGAAGGTGCCGTCAAGCGGTGGCGCGTCGATCCATTCGCCGCGCACATCACGCACCTGCAAGCCGCCCGCCGTGTCCTGATACAGCAGAGTGATGCAGCCATAATCGGTATGCGCGCCTGCGCCTTGTTGCTCGGCCGAGGTCGCTGTATCACGCGGCGGGTAATGAATCATGCGCAGTACGCTGACCGGGTCCTTGAAGCGCTGATCGAAGAAATCGCGCTCGATGCCCAGTGCCAGGGTCATGGCGCGCAGCAGGGTTTGCGCCAGCGCCTGCATGTCCAGATAGTGTTGCTCCATCAGCGCTTCCCAGCCGGGAATGTCCGGATGCCGGTTTGGCCCACGCAGCGGTTTGCCCGCCAGCACGTCGGGATGACGGGCATCCAGGTGCAGGCCCATGTCGAAGGTTTCCTTGAGGTCACTCGGCAGGCTGGGGTCCAGTTGTTCGGTCGCGATGGCGCCGTAGCCGCGATGATGGGTGCTTTGGGTGATATCGATCAGGAGCTTTTCAGCTGCCGGCCGGGCGAAGAAGTCCTTTGCCGCCGATTGCACCTGCTCGATGCGTTGCGCGCTGATCGGGTGGCCCTTGATGTAAAAGAAGCCCCATGCCCGACAGGCATTGTCGATTTGCCCGGCAACATCCTGCCAGGCCTGAGTGTCCGTGCCGTAGAGCGGGGCGATGTCGATGACGGGAAGCTGGTCCATTAACCGGTCCTGAAAGGAAGTGTCGGGTGTCGATGATCGTGCCTGGCGCAGCAGGCACGATGGTCAGGCAAGTGGCGGACTGATTACTTGGGCAGCTCGGCCTTGATGCCTTCGACGTAGTAGTTCATCGATGCCAGCTCGGCGTTGGTCGCGACCACACCGTCAGCAATTTTCACGGTGCCGTTCTGGTCCTTGATCGGGCCGGTGAACGGGTGGAATTCGCCGCTTTCAATACTGGCAATGATCTTCTGCGCTTCGGCCTTCACGTCAGCAGGCACCACGTCGCTGATCGGCAATTCGACCGTTCCTTCCTTCAGGCCGCCCCAGTAATCCTGTGGTTTCCAGGTCCCTGCGATGGCGCCTTCGGCGGCCTGAATGTAGTGCGGGCCCCAGTTGTTGACGATGGAGGTCAGCACTGCTTTCGGTCCGAAGTGAGCCATGTCCGAGGCATAACCGACGGCATACACGCCGCGACGCTCGGCGGTCTGGATCGGCGCAGGGCTGTCGGTGTGCTGGAACACCACGTCCACGCCCTGATCGATCAACGCATTGGCCGCATCGGCTTCCTTGCCCGGATCGAACCAGGAGTTGACCCACACCACCTTGATCTCGGTGCCCGGGTTGTATTTGTTCAGCGCCAACTGGATGGCGTCGATGTCGCGCAGCACTTCAGGAATCGGGAACGAAGCGACATAACCGATCTTCTTGGTCTTGGTCATCTTCGCGGCGATGTAACCGCTCACGTAACGACCTTCATAGGTGCGGGCCAGATAAGTGCCCATGTTCTTGTCCTGCTTGTAGCCGGTCGCGTGCTCGAACTTCACCTTGGGGAACTGCTTGGCGACTTTCAGCGTGGGGTTCATGTAGCCGAACGAGGTACTGAAGATCAGGTCATAACCACCCTTGGCCATGTTGCGGATAACCCGCTCGGCGTCCGCGCCCTCCGGCACGTTTTCCACGTAGCTGCTGGTCACCTTGTCACCCAGCGCCTTGACCATCGCCTGACGGCCCTGTTCATGCTGATAGGTCCAGCCGTGGTCGCCGATGGGGCCGATGTAGACGAATCCGACTTTCAGCGGATCGGCTGCCGAGGCGAGCAGGCTGGAGCCGATGCCGACAACGGCGGCCATGGCACACAGCAGTTTTTTCAGAGGACGACGTGGGTTGGTCAGGTGCATCGGGTCTAGCTCCTTGCGGTCTTGTTGGAGTGCATACCCCGACAATGCAAATAACTGACCAACAGGACAACTTACGATGCTGGCGCGCTTTGCCGCTTGCCTGCCTGTTTCACCATGCAGCGGGAAGGTGCAGACGCTGCAGGTTACGCCGCTAACTGGTGCAGCGCGTGCTGCGCTCGACGATACACATCGGCGTGCCTGCCACGGGTTCGCGCATGATCTGCACCTGCACATCGAACACCTGGCAGACCAGCTCGGCCGTCAGTACATCGCCCGGCGCGCCGCAGGTCACCAGACGTCCACCCTGCATGACCGCCAGGTGGTCGGCGTAGCGGCAGGCCTGATTGATGTCATGCAGCACGGTAATCACCGTCTTGCCTTCGGCGCTCAGCTCACGCATCAGGTCCAGCAGCTCGACCTGATGGCTGATGTCCAGATAGGTGGTCGGCTCGTCGAGCAGGACGATGGCCGCGTCCTGCGCAAGGATCATCGCCAGCCAGGCGCGCTGTCGTTGCCCGCCGGACAGATCCGACAGCGGGCGCTCGGCCAGTGTGTCCAGCTCCATGCGCTGCAAGGCTTGATCGACACTGCGTTGATCGGCGCCACTCAGGCGACCCCACAGACTGTTGTGCGGACTGCGGCCGTACGCCACCAGCTGGCGCACGCTGACGCCTTCCGGAATCGGCAGCACTTGCGGCAGAAAAGCCACCTTGCGCGCCAGCTCGTTGGCCGATAGCTGGCGGTAGGCCGTGCCATCCAGACTGAGGCTGCCCGATTGCGGGGTGAGAATTCGGGCGAAGGCCTTGAGCAGGGTGGATTTGCCGCAGCCATTGGGGCCGATCAGCGCAGTGACCTGCGCAGGCGGCGGGCTGAACGACAGGTCTTGCACGATGCGCGTTGCGCCGTAGCCGATGTCGAGTTGCTGCGCCTTCAGAATAGTCATGGGATCAACCTTTGAATCGGGCCAGCAGCCAGAGGAAATACGGAGCGCCGATCACCGCCGTGAGAATCCCGGCCGGAATTTCGCTGGGCGCGATCAGCGTGCGTCCCAGCGTGTCTGCCAGCACCAGTAATAACGCACCCAGCACCATCGAGGCGGGCAGCAGGTAATGATGATGACCGCCGACCAGACGACGGGCCATGTGTGGTGCGACCAGGCCGACGAAGCTCACCGGGCCTATAATGCCCACCCCCAGGCTGGTCAACAGCACGGCACTGCCCATCGACAGCCAGCGCGTACGCGTGAGGCCGGTGCCCAGGCTCTGCGCCGCCTCGTCACCCAGGCCGATCAGGTTCAGTGGTTTGGCCAGCAGCAGGCTGAGCGGGATCAGCAGCAGAAGCGGCGTGGCCAGCAAGACGTGGTGCCAGTTGCGGCTCCACAAACTGCCGGTCAGCGCCAGCAGGGCGGTGTTGATATCCAGCGGGTTGGACAGGATCAGGAACTCGGTGATGCTCGACAGCGTCACCGCAATCGCCACCCCGGACAGCGCGAAACGCACCCCTGAAAACTGCACGCCGGTGTTGTACAACGCCAGCAGCAGCGCACCCGCCGCGCCGCCCAGACACGCCACAAACGGCAGCGCCGATACCGGTAACTGTGGCAGGCCGATAATCGCAATGGTCAGCGCCAGCCCGGCACCCTGGGTGACGCCGAGGATTTCCGGCGAGGCCAGCGGGTTGCGAATCACGCCTTGCACGATGGCGCCAGCCAGGCCGAACGCGCAGCCGGTCATGATTGCGATCAGGCCGCGTGGCAGGCGGTGATTCCAGACTTCGAAGTCCTTGCTGTCGTGGGCGATCAGGTGATCGAGCACGGCGCCGGGTGTCAGCCACACGGTCCCAGCGCTGAGGCTCAGCAGCAGGGCGAGTGCCAGCAGAGTCATCAGCAGCAACAGCCTTGAGCGCGGGTGGTTCATAGCGCACGCCTCGCCAGAAACAGAAAGAACGGCGCGCCGATCAATGCCGTCACTACCCCGGCCGGTGTTTCCACCGGGAAGGCCACGGCGCGGCTGATCAGGTCCGAGGCCAGCACGATGGCCGCGCCCAGGCCGGCGCTGATCGGAATCAGCCAGCGGTAGTCATTGCCCAGCCACTGGCGAGCGATGTTCGGCGCGATCAGGCCGACAAAGGCGATCGGCCCGACTGCACAGACACTGGCGCCAACCAGCAGCAGGCTGACCACGAATACCAGCAGGCGTAACGCACCGATGCGCACGCCCAGCGAACGCGCAGCGTCTTCACCGAGGTTGATCAGGTTCAGGCGCGGCGCACAGGCAATTGCCAGCACCACGCCGATCAGCGTGCACGGCCAGAGCAGTTGCAATTGCGCCGCGCCGACATTGGCCAGCGACCCTGCCAGCCAGTTGAGGACACTTTGCGCCTGCGCTTCGACAAGAATTACGGTGAGACGGGTCAAGGCTGCGCACAGCGCGGCGACGGCGACACCCGCCAGCACCAGTCGGCCCTGAGCCGTGGCGGGTGACCATGCACCGCCAAGACTGAACACGGTGATCCATGCCAGTGCACCGCCGAGGCAGGTCATTAAAAGAGCGCCACCGGGGAAGGGCAGAGCGACCAGACCTGTGGAAAACAGCGCCAGCCCCAACGCTGCGCCCGCCGTGACGCCAAACAATGACGGGGAGGCCAGACGGTTGCGGGTGATGCCCTGCATCAACGCGCCCGCCACGCCCAGGCAGGCACCGACCAGTGCCGCGCACAGGGCGCGTGGCACGCGCAGTTGCGCGACGATGTAAGCGATATTGCCGCCCTCGCGGCCCTGCGTGATCAGCCCGTTCCAGGCATCCACCTGGCGAATGCTGAACGACGACAGGGCGAACAGCGACACCCAGAACAGTCCCAGGCAGGTCGCGGTGATCACGCCCGCCATCAGCCAGCGGCGCATTTACGGGTTCAGCACGGCCTTGCCGCCCTTGAGTACGGCAAGCGCATCGTCGGCGATCTGCTCGGACGCCATGATCCCGCGATTGCGCGCCCAGCTGTCGCCATCCACTTCAGCTACCTGCTTGTTACGTACTGCGCCAAGCACCTGCCACAGCGGCTGCTTGCTCCAGCTGTCGACGATACTCGGGCGACGATAATGACCGACCAGCAACCAGTTCGGGTCCAATGCCAGCAACTGCTCCAGGCTGACGAATTCGGTGGGCGCGGCGTCTTTGCGTACTTCCGGGACCTTCAGACCGATCGCCTGCAACACGCTGCCCGCATAAGAGTGCGGGCCGTGCACCGAGAAGCTGTCTTCGCGGGCGACGCCGAACAGCACGTTGGTGTTGGCCGGAATCTGCTCGGCAACAGTCTTCAGGTGCTGGCGGTTCTCCGCGATCCGCGCCTGCATCTCTGGGCCTTTGCCCAGCGCCACGCCGATCAGCTCGGCAGATTTCAGACTGCCCTGATAATCCTCGCCGCGTGACGGCAGCATCAGCGTCGGTGCCAGGCTGGCAAGGTCGTTGTACAGCGCCTGATGGCGACCGAGGTCGGCAATGATCAGGTCCGGCTTGAGCCGCGCGATCACTTCTATATTGGGTTGCGAGCGCAGGCCCACAGACTGCCATTCGCCAACGGCCTTGCGCACCTTGGGCAGTACGCGGTTGGCATCGCCATCGTCGGCGGCACCGACCGGCGTCACACCGACCGAAGCCAGTCCGTCGAGAAACGAAAACTCCAGCACCACCACGCGCTTGGGGGTGTCAGGCAGGTGAACTTTGTGTTGGCCGTCATCGATGTCGATAGGCGCGGCCTGGGCTGCACTCGCCATCAGGGTCAGCAGGCCGCAAGCCAGCAGATGCGGAAGTCGAAAAGCACGCATGGCAAAGGTCCTTTCTAACAAAACGGAATCAGGAAAAACAGGCGCGCCCTGAAGGCCGCGAAGAAAACGGCGGGCACTATTTCACATCGTGGCGACGGGATCAAAAGTCATTTACGCGTGGGTGCGGTTCGCATTCGGGCTATTTTATGAAACCTTTTGTCACACAAGCTACTCTGACACGCTTCACTGTTGGCCACCTTCATGTACATCCGCGGCGATGTCGCAAGGTTTGGGGAATAAAAATGGGCGCATTGCTCAAGCAAGAAAAGTTTCTGTTGCTGGCAATCATTGCCATGTTCGTCGCTTATCCACTGGAGCACGTGCTGGTAGGCAACGGTCAGGTCGTGGCGCTGGTGTCCGGGCTGGCGCTGGTCGCGTTCATCATCTGCGCCTCGATGCGCGTTGCCCACCATGCCGAGATGCTGGCGGAAAAGGTCGGCGATCCTTACGGCACGATGATCCTCACACTGTCGGCGGTGACGGTCGAAGTGGTGATCCTGGCGATCATGATGAGCAACGAGCCGTCGCCAACGCTGGTGCGGGACACGATTTATTCGGCGGTGATGCTCGACATCAACGGCATCCTCGGTCTTGCGGCGCTGATGGGCGGTATCAAGCACGGCGAGCAGTCTTACAACGATGATTCGGCGCGCACCTACAGCGTGATGATCCTCACCGCGATGGGCGTGTCGATGGTCGTACCCGAGTTCATTCCCAAGGGTGACTGGAAGATCTATTCGGCGTTTACCATCGGCGCGATGATCCTGCTCTACACCCTGTTCCTGCGCATGCAGGTCGGGCCGCACAGTTACTTTTTCAGCTACAGCTATCCGGAAAAGAAGAAGCGTCAGAGCCAGGGTTCCAATACGGCTGAAGAGCATGCAGAGCCGGTCAATCTGACCCGCTCAATTGCCACACTGGTTGTCGGCGTGGTGGTGATCGGCGCGCTGGCCGAAGTGATGTCGAAGACGGTTGACCTGGGCCTGGAAGGCACCGGTGCACCGCCGGTGATGACCGCCATCCTGGTCGCCGCCATCTCTGCCGCGCCGGAGATCCTCACGGCCCTGCGTGCCGCGCTGGCCAACCGCATGCAGTCGGTGGTCAACATCGCGTTGGGTGCGTCGCTGTCGACCGTGATCCTCACGGTTCCGGTCATGGAAGCCATGGCGCTATACAGTGGCCAGCCTTTCCAGATGGCCATGACTCCGGTGCAGACCGTGATGATCTTCATCACCCTGCTGGTGTCCGCCATCAACCTCAACGATGGCGAAACCAATGCCATCGAAGGCATGACCCACTTCGTGCTGTTCGCGACGTTCATCATGCTCTCGTGTCTGGGGCTTTAGGGCCTATTGCCTATCGCTCCCACGCTCTGCGTCGCAAGAGGACGCAGAGCGTCCTGAACGGCATGCCGACGCGGAGCGTCGCACGATAGTTGAGATTATCGCCCCGCACGTTCAGCCCCCAATCAACTCCCGCGCGGCCTGGCTGTGATCGGCAATCAACTGCTTGATGTCGAGGCCTTCGACCTGGCCGTCGATCACTCGCCATTGTCCTGCGATCATCACCCGATCGGCACGGTCCGCGCCGCACAGCAACAGCGCTGACAGCGGATCATGGCTGCCGGAAAAGCGCAGTTCGTCCATCTTGAACAACGCCAGATCAGCCTGTTTGCCCACCGCCAGTTCACCGAGGTCAGTGCGTCCCAGCAATTGCGCCGACCCCTTGGTGGCCCAGCCCAGCACGAGCTGCGGAGTGATTTTTTCGGCGCCGTAGCGCAGGCGTTGCAGGTAAAGCGCCTGGCGGGTTTCCAGGATCATATTCGATGCGTCGTTGGACGCCGAACCATCGACCCCAAGCCCCAACGGCGCGCCAGCAGCGAGCAGGTCCAGGGTCGGACAGATGCCGGAGGCCAGGCGCATGTTCGAGCTCGGGCAGTGGCAGACACCCGTACCTGCTGCGCCGAGACGGGCGATTTCGTCGGGGTTGAAGTGGATGCCATGGGCCAGCCAGGTACGCGGTCCCAACCAGCCGACACTGTCCAGATAATCCACGGTGCGCAGGCCGAAGCGTTGCAGGCAGAAGTCTTCTTCGTCGAGGGTTTCAGCCAGGTGGGTGTGCAGGCGCACGTCGAGTTTTTCGGCCATGGCCGCACTCTCGGCCATGATCTGCGGCGTGACCGAAAACGGTGAGCAGGGCGCCAGGGCGATCTGAATCTGCGCGCCGTCACCACGCTCATGGTAGGTCTCGATCAAACGCTGGCTGTCGGCCAGAATCACCTCGCCCTGCTGCACGGTTTTCTGCGGCGGCAAGCCTCCATCCGCTTCGCCCAGGCTCATCGAGCCGCGCGTCAGCATCGCGCGCATGCCCAGCTCCCGAACGCTCTGCACCTGAACATCGATAGCGTGTTCAAGCCCATCGGGAAACAGATAGTGGTGGTCGGCAGCGGTTGTGCACCCGGACAGTAACAGCTCGGCCAGCGCCACCTTGCTGGCGACCGCGAGCTTCTCCGGCGTCAGGCGCGCCCATACCGGGTACAGGGTTTTCAGCCAAGGGAACAACGGCTGATTGACCACTGGTGCCCAGGCCCGCGTGAGGGTTTGATAGAAGTGATGGTGCGTGTTGATCAACCCCGGCAGCAACACATGCTCACGAGCATCGAACGTCTGAGTGCAGGGCGTTGACGGGAGCTGCCCGGCGGCCAGCACTTCAGTGATGACGCCGCCTTCGATCACCAGACCGCCACGGGCGTCCAGGTCATTGGCAGTGAACACGGCAAGGGGATTTTTCAACCAGATACGGATCGCAGGCATGGGCCGGCTCCTCTGAAAGACAGGTTCAGGTTAGCCAGCTCAGTGTTGCCCTGTCTGCTGATCCAGGGTCGCCGGGGTCGGGTGCGCCCCGGCGAAGGACGGCGATTCTAGTCGAGCAGCCGATTACCAGGCAATCGTCTTGCCCTGGTAGTCGATGAAGTGATGGCCGCCCTTGCCGGCGTAGGCATTGAGCTGTTCGACAAGCCCAGTGGTGCTGGTCATCACGTCGATGGCGGCATTTTCGCCGCCCATGTCGGTCTTCACCCAGCCCGGATGCATAGACAAAACGGTAGGACGGTTCTCGCCCAGCTCGGTGACAAAGGTATTGGTCATCGAATTGAGTGCAGCCTTGCTGGCCTTGTACAACGCAAGGTTTGCGCCGTCCGGGCAAGTGACGCTGCCCAGCCACGAACTCATGAACGCCAGGACGCCCGTGCCGGGACGAAGTTGATCGACGAAGCGTTCGGCCAGACGAATCGGTGCCACCGCGTTGGTCAGGAACAACTGCCCGAGTTCGGCAGCGGTCGACTTCGCAGCGCTCTGGTGTGCCGCGCCACTGATGCCGGCATTGACGAACAGCACGTCGAACACTTCACCGCGCAGCTTCTGGACCAGCACTTCAAGCGAGGCCGTTTCGTCCAGATCCACCGCTTCGATGCGCACGCCCTCGACCGCTTTCAGGTTTTCAGCGTTTTGCGGATCACGTACGGTGGCGGTGACCTGCCAGCCCTGTTCGGTCAAGCGCTGCACCAGCCCGAGGCCCAGGCCACGCGAAGCACCGATGATCAGGGCGGTTTTCTTGGTAGTGGTCATGAATGATTCCTTGGCAGATTGAGAGACAGACTCCATGGCAGTGCCAGCAAGGCCTCTCGAAAGTTTCGACCTTGCAGCGTACTACTGCCTATGCAGTGTTGGAATCTCCGTGAGCCGGAAACGTTCAAGGTAGATGTCTGACGCTGAGCATCGGCGCGATAGTCGGGATTATCGTTCCGCACGCTCCAGCGTGGGAATGCCGTTCATGACGCTCTGCGTCAACCATCTGCGCCGCGAGCTCCCTCAATGCCCCGCCCGCCACGGCTGGCCCAGCGATACCGGCGCATACAGTCGGGTGCGCAGGGCGTCGCGGGAGAGCAGGACGAGGACGATGATGGTGGCGAGGTAAGGCAGCATCGCCAGCAGGTTGGACGGGATGGCCAGGCCGATGCCTTGCGCGACCAGGTGCAGGATGCTGGCGAGGCCGAACAGGTACGCACCGAGCAGTAGACGCCACACGCGCCAGCTGGCGAACACCACCAGCGCCAAGGCTATCCAGCCGCGTCCGGCGCTCATGTTTTCCGCCCACATCGGTGTGTAGGCCAGCGACAGGTAGGCCCCGGCCAGCCCAGCCATTGCGCCGCCGAACAGCACCGCAAGGGTGCGCACGCGCAATACCGGCAAGCCCATGGCGCTGGCGGCGTCAGGGTTTTCGCCGACGGCCTGAATGATCAGCCCGACGCGGCTTTTCAGCAGCGCCCAGGCGACCAAAGCGAACAAGGCGAAGGACAGGTAGACCAGCAAGTCCTGGGCAAACAGCATGCGGCCGATCAGCGGAATGTCACTGAGCAGCGGGATGGCCACCGGTTCGAAACCGCTCAACGGTTTGCCGACCCAGGCGGCCCCGACAAAGCTGGAAAGGCCAACGCCGAAGATGGTCAGCGCCAGCCCGGTCGCGACCTGATTGGCGTTGAACACCAGTGCCACCAGGGCAAACAGTGCCGACAGCAGCATGCCTGCAAGCATCGCCAGCAGCACACCCAGCCAGAGGTTGCCGGTGTTCAGGGCGACGATGAAACCGATCACTGCGCCAAACAGCATCATGCCTTCCTGACCCAGGTTGATGACGCCGCTTTTTTCGCAGATAAGTTCGCCCAGCGCCACCAGCAGCAAGGGGGTTCCGCAGCGGACCATGGCGTAGAAAATGTTGCTCAACAGGTCGATATCCATCATGCGGCTCCTGTGACGGCTGTCATCTGGCGCTTGGCCCAGTGCAGTTTCAAACGTGGGCGATAGAGAATCAGCACATCACAGGCCAGCAGGAAAAACAGCATCATCCCCTGAAACAACTGCGTGATTGCCAACGGCAGGTTCAAGGTCATTTGCGCGCTTTCTCCGCCCAGATACAGCAGGGCGATCAACAGGCTGGAGAACAGAATGCCGATGGGGTTGAGGCGGCCGAGAAAGGCCACGGTGATCGCGGCATAGCCGTAACCTGGCGAGACCTGCGGCACCAGTTGACCGATCGGCCCGGTCACTTCCGATACGCCGGCCAGCCCGGCCAGCGCGCCACTGATCAACAGTGCGAGCCAGACCAGGCGTTTTTCTCGAAAGCCGACAAACCCGGCAGCACGCTTGTCCAGGCCCAGCACCTTGATCTGAAAACCGACGAAACTGCGTTGCAGCAGCACCCACACCGCGACCAGCGCAAACAGAGCGAAGTACACGCCGATGTGCGCGCGGCCATCCTCCATCAACAGCGGCAGACGGCTGGCGTCGCCGAAGGTCGCTGACTCCGGGAAGTTCATGCCGGCCGGGTCCTTCAGCGGCCCGTGGACGAAGTACAGCAGCAAGTTGAGGGCGATGTAGTTGAGCATGATGCTGGTGAGGATTTCATTGGCGTTGAAGTGCGTGCGCAGCCAGGCGGTCACGCCCGCCCAGGCCGCGCCGGCGAGGGTGCCGGCCAGCAGCACCATGACCAGTGCCCAACGACTCTCCATCTCGATGATATTCACCGCCACGGCACTGCCCGCCAATGCGCCGAGCAGCAACTGGCCTTCCGCCCCGATGTTCCAGATACGCGCCTGATAGGCGACCGCCAGGCCCAGCGCGCAGAGCAGAATCGGCAGGGTCTTGACCATCAATTCCGACAGGCCGTACCAGTCGCTGACCGGCGCGATCAGCAAGGTGTGCAGCGTCACCCAAGGGTTCAGGCCCAGGCCGATGAACAGCAGTGAACCGCAGACCAGGGTCAGCACCGCAGCCAGTAAAGGGGAGCACCACAACATCGCGCGCGATTGCTGGCCGCGCGGTTCCAGAGAAAGCAGCATGTTTTGCTCCGTTAACCAGGCACGTGGGCTTGGGGTTGAGAATGATCGAACTGTCCCGCCATCCAGCCGCCGATTTGCACGGTGCTGGTCTGTTCAGTGGGGATCAGGTCGGAAAGCTGTCCGCCACTCAGGGCGGCGAGTCGGTCGCTGATCTGGAACAACTCGTCCAGGTCTTCGGAGATCACCAGAATGGCGGCCCCCGCGTCGCGCAAGGCAATCAGCGCCCGATGGATCGCCGCCGCAGCGCCGACATCCACGCCCCAGGTGGGATGCGCGGCAATCAACAGTTTCGGCTTTTGCAGGATTTCCCGACCGAGGATGAATTTCTGCAGGTTGCCGCCCGACAGACTGCGCGCCGGGGCCTGGGCATCCGGGGTCTTGACCGCAAAGCGCCGAATGATTTCGTCAGCCAGTGCGCGCACCTTGCTGCGCTGGATCAGGCCATTGTTCACCAGCCCTTGCTGAAAGGCGGTAAGCAGCGCGTTGTCGGCAAGACTGAGTTCCGGCACTGCGCCATGCCCCAGGCGCTCGGCCGGGACGAATGCCAGGCCACGCTTGCGCCGCGCATCGGGCCGCAGGTTGCCGACCGGGGCGTCCTCAAAACGCAGGGTCGCCGCCTGGGCATGGGGTAAGGTCTGTTCGCCGCTGAGCAGCGCCAGCAACTCATCCTGACCATTCCCGGCCACGCCCGCGATACCGACGATTTCGCCGCTGCGTACTTCCAGGCTGAGGTCTTTGAGTGAGCAGCCGAACGGGTCCGGGTTGTGCCAGGACAGTTTGTCGATGCGCAAAAAGGCCGTGCCGCCGCTGACCTTCTCATACTGTGCGGTCAGCCCTTCGGCATCACCGACCATCAAGCGCGCCAGTTCCAGATCGGAGCATTCAGCGGGAATGCAGTGCCCGGAGACCCGGCCGTTGCGCAGTACAGTCGCGCTGTGACACAGCGCGCGCACTTCGCCCAGCTTGTGACTGATGAACAGAATGCTGCAGCCTTCTCGGGCCAGGTGCCGCAGGGTCACGAACAGCTCATCGGCTTCCTGAGGCGTCAACACCGACGTGGGCTCGTCGAGGATCAACAGGCGAATGTCCTGCATCAGACAGCGAATGATCTCGACTTTCTGCCGCTCACCAATCGACAGGCTGTGGACTAGCCTCTGGGGCTCCACTGCCATGCCGTAGCGTTGTGAGACCTCGCGGATGCGCGGTTCGAGTTGCTTGGGCGTGCCCGCCGCGGCGCCCATCGCCAGCGCGATGTTTTGCGCGACGCTGAGGGTTTCGAACAGCGAAAAATGCTGGAACACCATGCCGATGCCCAGGCTTCTGGCCTGTGCCGGATTACGCATGGTCTGCGCCTGGCCTTGCCAGATGATTGTCCCGGCGTCGGGCTGCGTCACGCCGTAGATGATCTTCATCAGCGTGCTTTTGCCCGCACCGTTTTCACCCAGCAGGGCGTGAATCTCTCCGGGCTGAATCGTCAGGTCGACAGCGTCGTTGGCCAGGCAGCCGGGATACCGTTTGGTGATGTGGCGCAGTTGCAGGCGCGCAGCTATCGCGTGGTTTGACATGAAAGGCTCTGAGGCAGAAGTGGGTCGCGTGTGGATAAAGCAAAATCCTGGCCAAGGAGTCAGGATTCGCGTCCGGTGCGCTGAATCAAGGCCAGGCACGGAGTTTTCGGCCCTGTCACCGGCCTTCGCCTATCGACGGCGCTCGTTTCAGCACCAGTTCGGGGCGTGCTTGCCTGGCGCGGGCCAATGTGGCCCTTTGATTTGAACAAAAAATGTACAGCGGACGTGGAGGGCGGTGCGCTGAAGCAATGCGCGACCCTTGCACCTGTTATCCACAGGTTCTTCCACAGATACTGTGCGCAAGCCGGTTGAGTGAGAATAATGCGGCGGCGGTTAACATCCAAAGGCACTAAGAAGCGCTAACAGGCTGTTTTTGCACTCTTTATGGATCCACGCCCGGCAATTGCTCAAAAAACGATCATTCGCCTGAAACGCAAGCCCGGCAAGGCTCGCGGTGGAGTGTGCTCAGCTTATCCACAGCCGGATGCACAGTAGATGTGGGCAATTGTGACATGTGGCTCAGAGGCTCCGGCTATTGCTCCGGCGCTGCGTGCAGAAGGATTCTGCCGCGACTCAGATCGGCCAGTTGGCGCTGCAGGGTGTCGGTGTGCTCGGGGCCGATGGCGATGGACATCTGCACACCGTTGGCCATGAAGTGTTCGCTTTCCACCAGACCGTTCAGTTCGCCGAGACGCAGCTTGACCAGCACCAGCTCGCTGAAGCTGCATTCAAGGTGGAACGACGCGCGCTGGATCAGCGGCAGACGCTCGGCCTGCTGCAGGCATTTGTTGGCACCGCCGCCATAGGCGCGGGCCAGGCCGCCGGTCCCCAGTTGAATGCCGCCGTACCAGCGGATCACCAGCACCACGACCTGATCGAACTCCTGCGCTTCGATGGCGGCCAGAATCGGCCTGCCTGCAGTGCCGCCCGGTTCGCCGTCATCGTTGCTGCGATACTGGCCACCGAGCTTCCAGGCCCAGCAATTGTGGGTGGCGTTCAGGTCACTGTGCTGCTCGATGAACGCCTGTGCGTCGGCCGGGCTGGCGATGGGGGCGGCGAGGGTGATGAAGCGGCTCTTGCGGATTTCTTCACGAAACTCGCAAGGGCCGATCAGGGTAAAAGGCATGCGTGTGTCCAGCTGACGTCAGGGCGACGATTCTACAAGGCTGGCGGGGTGAGCCCACAACCTTTGAGAATGATTCGAATGAGATTGTTGCTGGCCTGATCCATGTCCTGGCGAGTCAGTCGAGAACGACCGGTGACGCGGCAGATCTGCGAGGCGAAGTCGGCATAGTGCTGGGTGCTGCCCCATAGCAGAAAGATCAGGTGCACCGGGTCGACGGGGTCCATCTTGCCGGCGTCGATCCAGGCTTGAAAGACCGCTGCCCGGCCCTGGAACCACAGGCGGTAATCCTGGCTGAAATACTCGCTCATGCATTCGCCGCCGCTGATGATCTCCATGGCGAAGATCCGCGAAGCCTGTGGCTGGCGGCGCGAGAATTCCATCTTGGCGCGAATATAGCGGGCCAGTGCCTCTGCCGGATCGTCTTCGACGCTGAGGTGGTTGAAGGTGCTGTCCCACAAATCGATGATGTTGCTGAGCACTGCGACATACAGGCCGAGTTTGTTGGTGAAGTAGTAATGCAGATTGGCTTTCGGCAGCCCGGCCTTGATCGCGATGGTGTTCATGCTGGTGCCCTTGAAACCGTGGCGGGCAAATTCATCTTCGGCTGCCTGGATGATCGCTTCTTCGTTCTTCTGACGAATACGGCTTGCAGGCTTGGTGACGTGAGCGCTGTGTGCGGGGACTTCAAGGGTCATGGGCAATTCCGGACAGGTCGTAGGGCGCGACGAATGAACAGATAGCGCACCGGCGAGCATCTCGCAAGCGTCGGTGCGGGCGCGGCAAGTAAAGTTATCGTGGTTGCTCCACAGGTTTGGGTTCCGCTGCACCGGCGCTCGGAACGGCGGCGACTTTGCCTTCCGGAATCAGCAGGCACATGACAATGGCCGTGATACCGCCGCTGGTGATGGCCGAATCGAACAGGTTCTGCACCAGTTTCGGCAACTGATGCAGCAGCGCAGGTTGCGCCGCAATACCCAGACCGACACCCAATGAGGTGGCAATGATCAGCATGCTGCGTCGGTCCAGCGGTGACTGGGCCAGAATGCGTACCCCGGCGGCCGCGACGCTGCCGAACATGACCAGCGTTGCGCCGCCGAGCACCGGCTTGGGGATCTGCTGGACGATGGCACCAATGTGCGGAAATAGCCCGAGCACGAACAGCACCGCGCCGATGTACAGCCCGACGTAGCGACTGGCAACGCCGGTCAACTGGATCACGCCGTTGTTCTGCGCAAAGGTGGTATTGGGAAATGCGCTGAAGGTCGCGGCGATCATGCAGCTCACGCCATCACCCAGTACACCGCCCTTGAGGCGCGCCAGGTAACTCGGGCCGCTGATGGGCTGGCGCGCGAGCATGCAGTTGGCGGTCAGGTCGCCGACCGTCTCGATACTGCTGATCAGATAAATCAGCGCGACAGGCAGGAAAGCGCTCCAGTCGAAATTGAAGCCGAAGCGGAAGGGCACCGGTACGCTGATCAACGGCAGGTCGTGAAGGGGTTGCGGCACCAGTTTGCCGCTGAACCATGCGGCCAGACTGCCCACCGCCAGGCCGATGATGATGGCTGACAAACGTACCCAGGGCGTATTCGATCGATTGAGCACAATGATCACGGCCAGCACGAACGCGCCCAGCGCCAGATTAACCGGGGCGCCGAAGTCCGGTGCGTTGAAGCCGCCGCCCAGGTCTGTCACGCCTACCTTGATCAGGCTCACACCAATCAGCGTGATGACAATACCGGTCACCAGTGGCGTGATGACCCTTCGCAACTGGCCAATGCAGCGACTCAGCGCGATCTGCACCAAGGCACCGAAAAAGCACACGCCGAAGATCATCGCCATGATGTCCTCCGGGCTGCCGCCGCGCTGCTTGACCAGAAAGCCTGCGGACAACACTGCGCCCAGGAAGGCGAAGCTGGTGCCTTGCAGGCAGATCATGCCTGCGCCGATACCGAACGGGCGGCGTGCCTGGATGAAGGTGCCGGTGCCCGAGACCATCAAGGCCATGCTGATCAGGTACGGCATGTACTGTGTCAGGCCAAGGGTCGAGCCGATGATCAGGGGCGGGGTGATGATCCCCACGAAGCTGGCGAGAACGTGCTGGAACGCGGCCAATATCGCCGTCCAGGGTTTGGGGCGGTCGTTCAGGCCGTAGATCAGATCATCGTTGTCGAGTGTTTCAGGCTGCATGGCGAGTTCTCGGACGGGGAAATGCCATGTGCTGGCGTGTCGTTGTTCGGGACTACTGCAAAAAACTGTCCAGTTGCTCAGCTTATTTTTATTTGAGTCCATTTATTTCAATAAATATCAGCCTGATAGCGCTTTCAACGCGCTCTGCAGCGTCGGCGAACCGGCCAGGTGCAGGGCAGAAATGTGTCATCGGGTAGCGGCAAGTGTTTCCAGAAAGCTCTCCAGCACCAAATGAGGGCGCCGGCCCTTGCGGGTGACGGTCACCAGATTGAGGTCGTAGAACTTCGAATCCGGTTTCAATGCGCGCAGCCTGCCTTCCTGCACCCAGGCGTTGGCGTAATGATCGGGCAGGTAGCCTATGTAGCGGCCGGTCAGAATCAGGAAGGCGATGCCCTCCCGGTCGGACGCGCTGGCCGTGCAGGTCAGTGCCTGATAGTGGTCCTGGATCTCGTTGGGCAGGCGAAAGGTCGGAGCAATGGCTTCCTGCTGTGCGAGACGTGCGTCATCCAGCGTGGCATTCTCGGCGTAAAACAGGGGATGCCCGACCGCGCAATAGAGCAGCGAACGCTCGCTGTACAACGGATGATACTCAAGCCCCGGCAAGGCACTGGCCTGCGGCACGACACCGACATGCAGGCCGCCGTCGAGTACACCGCGCTCGACTTCGGCGGGGGCGATCATGCGGATGTTGATGTGCACGCCCGGCCCGCGCTCTTTCAGCCGGGCCAGGGCATGGGTGATGCGCATGTGGGGGAGGGTGACCAGGTTGTCGGTCAGGCCGATGTTCAGCTCGCCGCGCAGGTTCTGGTGCAGGCCGTTGACCTCTGTCCTGAAACTTTCCAGCGCGCTGAGCAATTGCAACGACGACTGATAGACCTCGCGCCCTTCGTCGGTCAGTGAAAAGCCGGCGCGGCCTCGCTGGCACAGGCGCAGGCCGAGGCGTTGCTCCAGATCACTCATCTGCTGGCTGATCGCTGATCGGCCAATGCCAAGCACGCTTTCAGCCGCAGAAAAGCCACCCGCCTCGACGACGCTTTTGAATAGGCGCAGCAAGCGGATATCAAAATCACTGACCTGCGACACCGGATCGGAACGACGGATATTCATTGTTTAGTGATTACCAAACCAAAGATCATAAAAGGCGGGTTTCATGAACTTTAGCCGCGTGGCACCTTGGCTGCAATGACCTTTCGTTTAGCGCCTGCGAGGCTTGCTCCCATGAATATGTTCGAAGTGTCCGATGTGCCTGTCACCCATCAGTTGAAGCTTGATGCTCACTGGATGCCCTACACCGCTAATCGAAATTTCCAGCGCGACCCGCGCATGGTCGTGGCCGCGCATGGCAGCTATCTGACAGACGACAAGGGGCGCAAGATCTACGATGCACTCTCAGGTCTATGGACATGCGGGGCTGGGCACACGCGCAAGGAAATTCAGGAAGCCGTGTCCCGGCAGCTGGGTGTGCTGGATTACTCACCAGGCTTTCAGTTCGGGCATCCCCTGTCGTTCCAGCTGGCAGAACAGATTACCGACCTGACGCCGGGCAATCTCAACCACGTCTTCTATACCAACTCGGGTTCCGAGTGCGCGGATACGGCGGTGAAGATGGTGCGCGCCTACTGGCGGCTGAAAGGCCAGGCGACCAAGACCAAGATGATCGGTCGGGCACGCGGCTATCACGGTGTGAACGTGGCGGGCACCAGCCTGGGCGGAGTGAATGGCAACCGCAAGATGTTCGGCCAGTTGATGGACGTCGACCACTTGCCGCACACCCTGCTGGCCAGCAATGCGTACTCGAAGGGCATGCCCGAGGCGGGCGGTATCGCGCTGGCTGACGAGATGCTCAAGTTGATCGAGTTGCATGATGCGTCGAACATCGCTGCGGTAATCGTCGAACCCATGGCAGGCTCGGCCGGTGTGATCGTTCCTCCGCAGGGCTATCTCAAGCGCCTGCGTGAAATTTGTGATCAGCACAATATCCTGCTGATCTTCGACGAAGTCATCACCGGCTTCGGTCGTACGGGCTCGATGTTTGGCGCCGACAGTTTCGGGGTCACGCCTGACCTGATGTGCATCGCCAAGCAGATCACCAATGGCGCCATCCCCATGGGCGCGGTAATCGCCAGCAGCGAGATCTATCAAACGTTCATGAATCAGCCGACGCCGGAGTACGCCGTCGAATTCCCTCACGGCTACACCTATTCCGCTCACCCCGTAGCCTGTGCGGCCGGGCTGGCGGCGCTTGAACTGCTGCAGCGGGAGAACCTGGTGCAGCAGGCCGCAGCCGTCGCGCCGCATTTTGAACGTGCGTTGCACGGTATCAAGGGCGCGAAAAACGTGGTCGATATCCGCAATTACGGTCTGGCAGGTGCCATCCAGCTCGCACCGCGTGACGGCGACGCCATCGTGCGGCCCTTCGAGGCAGGCATGAAACTGTGGAAAGCCGGTTTCTACGTGCGCTTCGGCGGTGACACCCTGCAATTCGGACCGACCTTCAACAGCCAGGCGCAGGATCTGGATCGATTGTTCGATGCCGTCGGCGAAACCCTCAACCTGATCGACTGACCGCGCTGGCAGGCTCTCTTCTTATATACGTGCCTTTATCGCATCGGGTGTGAGCTGATTCACGCCCGTTGCCTTTATCCGGAGTTTTCCATGAGCAGCATTCAACACCTGATCCACGGCGAGTTCGTTTCTGCTGAAGGTCGTAGCGCCAATGTCTTCAACCCGTCGACCGGGCAGGTTATCCACACCGTGGCGCTGGCCGATCGCGAAACAGTCCAGAAGGCAATCGACTCGGCCAAGACTGCCTTTCCGGCGTGGCGCAATACGCCGCCGGCCAAGCGTGCTCAGGTGATGTTCCGTTTCAAGCAACTGCTTGAGCAGAATGAGTCACGTATTGCCCAATTGATCAGTGAAGAGCACGGCAAGACCCTGGAAGATGCGGCGGGCGAGCTGAAGCGTGGTATTGAAAACGTGGAATACGCCTGCGCTGCGCCTGAAGTGCTCAAGGGTGAATACAGCCGCAACGTCGGGCCGAACATCGATGCGTGGTCTGACTTTCAGCCGCTGGGTATCGTTGCCGGTATCACCCCGTTCAACTTCCCGGCCATGGTGCCGCTGTGGATGTACCCGCTGGCCATTGCGTGTGGCAACTGCTTCATCCTCAAGCCTTCGGAGCGCGATCCCAGCTCCACATTGTTGATTGCCGAGCTGCTGCATGAAGCCGGGCTGCCGAAGGGTGTGCTCAACGTGGTTCACGGTGACAAGGTCGCGGTCGATGCGCTGATCGAAGCGCCGGAGGTCAAGGCACTGAGCTTCGTCGGTTCCACACCGATTGCCGAGTACATCTATAAGGAAGGCGCAGCGCGGGGCAAGCGCGTTCAAGCGCTCGGTGGTGCCAAGAATCATGCGGTGTTGATGCCGGATGCCGATCTGGACAACGCCGTGAGTGCCTTGATGGGCGCTGCCTACGGGTCCTGCGGCGAGCGTTGCATGGCGATTTCGGTCGCGGTATGCGTCGGCGATCAGATCGCTGATGCATTGGTGGCCAAGCTGGTTCCGCAAATCCAGAGCCTGAAGATCGGCGCGGGCACGACCTGTGGCCTGGATATGGGGCCGCTGGTCACCGGGCAGCATCGCGACAAGGTCGGCGGCTATATAGAGGACGGTGTGCAGGCGGGCGCGACTCTGGTGGTGGACGGGCGCAACCTTCAGGTTGCCGGGCATGAACAGGGCTTCTTCATGGGTGGCTGCCTGTTCGATCGCGTAACGCCAGAGATGCGTATCTATAAAGAAGAGATTTTCGGGCCGGTGCTGTGCATCGTGCGCGTGGACAGCCTTGAGCAGGCCATGCAACTGATCAACGATCACGAATATGGCAACGGCACTTGCATCTTTACCCGCGATGGCGAAGCGGCGCGTCTGTTCTGCGACGAGATTGAAGTGGGGATGGTCGGGGTCAATGTTCCACTGCCGGTACCGGTGGCCTATCACAGCTTTGGTGGCTGGAAGCGTTCCCTGTTCGGCGACCTGCATGCGTACGGTCCCGATGGTGTGCGCTTCTATACCCGTCGCAAGGCAATTACCCAGCGCTGGCCGCAGCGTGCGAGCCACGAAGCGTCGCAATTTGCATTTCCCAGCCTGTAAATTCTGCGGGAGGGAGATCGTCTTTAAAGAGGATCTCCCGTGTTTGCTGGGGCGTAGCAAAGCAGGGTGAAGATTTTTGAAATTAACGGTTGACGCCCTCTGTAAGGTGTCTATAATTCGCCCCACTTCCGGCGCAGACGGAAACGAAAAAGCCTTGTAGATCAATAGTTTGCAAGGTTTTGAAGTGAAGAGTAAGCGAGGAAGTAGGTCGGGTCTGGATTGATCGACAGCGGTGAGAAAAAAGAGTTTGACACGCGGTTGTAACGCTGTAGAATTCGCCTCCCGCTGATGAGCAACTCCAGAGTTGATCGCAGCGCAAGTGGTTGAAGTTG
>Ga0308164_10000324_pt1 | contig 96319 bp, 92 predicted proteins | sample PhyTR2_FD_201031 | JGI IMG/M metagenome (GOLD analysis project Ga0308164, IMG submission 201031) | Phyllosphere microbial communities from UC Gill Tract Community Farm, Albany, California, United States - DLSLT.R2 | ecosystem: Host-associated > Plants > Phyllosphere > Unclassified | place: USA... | reverse complement strand
AGCCAAATGGTCGAAGACGGCAGCCTGACTGCCAAAGGCGAGGCGCGTGCCCGACGCTACTGGGCGCCAGGGCCCCGCGTGGCTGTCAGTTCAGTGGACAGCTTTCCTGCAGCGATCCCCCTCTCCGCTGACAGTGCCGACATCCTCGCCTATATCGACCAGCCGCTGGAAGCCCGCACGCCTGTCGGCTATCAACGCGAATTCCTCGATGCCTACGAGCCGAACCGCACTGGGTATCTGTCGGAACCGCTACGCCGCCAATTGCACAAAATCGGCCGTACCTCCGCCAACCAGGAACCGGCCGGCACCTACAGCCGCGCTATCCTGAACCGTTTGCTGATCGACCTTTCCTGGGCTTCCAGCCATCTGGAAGGCAACACCTACTCGCGCCTCGACACCCGCGAGCTGATCGAGCACGGCACCGCGGCACGAGGCAAACCGGCGATCGAAACCCAAATGATCCTCAACCACAAGGCAGCAATCGAATTGCTGGTGGAGAACATCGATACCGCCGGGCTCAACCGCTACACGGTGATGAACCTGCACAGTGCGCTCGCGGAGAACCTGTTGCCCAATCCCGCTGATGAGGGCCGTACCCGCCAGCACGCCGTCGATATCGGCAAAAGCGCCTATCGCCCCCTGTCGACGCCGCAGGCCATCGATGGCTTGCTGGGCGAACTACTGGACAAGGCCAACCGCATCGACGACCCGTTCGAGCAGTCCTTCTTCATGATGGTGCACCTGCCCTACCTGCAGCCCTTCGCCGACATCAACAAGCGCACCTCGCGGCTGGCCGCCAACCTGCCGCTGTTCCGCGCCAACCTCTGCCCGCTGACCTTTCTCGATGTACCAGAGGTCGCTTACAGCCGTGCGATTCTGGGTGTCTACGAGCTGACGCGGGTGGAGTTGCTGCGCGATCTGTTCGTCTGGGCCTACGAGCGCTCGGCCCAGGAATATCTGGTGATTCGCCAGGAGCTGGCCGAGCCGGATCCCATTCGTCTGGCTTGGCGGGATCTGATCAAGCGCACGATTCGGGATGTAGTGCTGCAACCGGAGAACGATCCACTCGATGTGATTTGCCACTGCGTAACCAATGAAGTTCCGGATGACGAGCAGGCTGACGTGCAAGCGGTCATCATCGACGAACTGCGGCGGCTGCATGAAGGGGTGTTGGCGCGGTATCGGTTGCGGCCGTCGGAGCTGGCGGCCTGGAAGCAGCATCACGAATGACTGGCATGGCGCTATCGCGATAGCGCCGAGGCCACACAGGCGCCCGCGCACATCACAAATCCAACACCAACCGCCCCCCCTTGCACCCCGATACACAAATCATCATCACTTTCTGCGACTCCCGCTGCGCCTGGCTCAAAACGCTATCGCGATGCTCGACCTGCCCCTCCAGCACCACCGTTTCACAAGCCCCGCAAATCCCCTCACAGCAGCTGTATTCCACCTCCACCCCGGCATCGAGCAGCACGTCCAGCAGCACCGCGCCCGCTGGCACCTGCAAGGTGGTGGCGGATTTTTGCAGCCGCACTTCGTAGCCCTCGGCCACCGGTGCGGCTGCCGCGGGCGCTACCGTCACAGCAGCGAACCGCTCGATATGCACATGGGCGTAACCCAGCGCCGCCGCCGCACGCTCGAAAGCGTCGAGCATCGGCGCCGGGCCGCAGCCATAGAAATGCGTGGCCACCGGGCGTCCGGCCAACAGCGCCTGCAAGTCCGGCGCCCCACCCCGCTCCTGGTCGAAATGGTAAGTCACCGGCACACCGGCCGCCGCCAGCTCATCCAGCAGGGCAGCCTCCTGGCGCGAACGGGCGCAGTACACCAGCTCCACCGATTTGCCCAGGGCGCGCAGGCGCAGCAGCATGCTGTACAGCGGCGTGATACCGATGCCGCCCGCCACCAGGACGCTGTGGGGCGCGGTTTCGTCGAGGGCGAAGTGGTTGCGCGGCAGGGAAATGGTCAGAGCCGCGGCCACCTTGAGCTGCTCGTGCAGCCAACGCGAACCGCCGCGGCTGTTGCGGTCGTTGAGCACACCGAGCACATAGCGATGGCGCTCGCCGGGCGCGTTCATCAGCGAATAGCTGCGCACGATGCCGTTGGGCAGGTGCAGGTCGATGTGCGCGCCGGCGGTGAAAGCGGCGAAGGGCTGGCCGTCGGCCGGGAACAATTCGACGCCGAGGATGCCTTCGGCCTCGTGGCGCAGGGCCTTGACCCGCGCGGTTTGAGTGGGCTGCATGGGGACTACCTTATGACGGGGTTCAATCGAATTGGATAACGATGCGACCATGCGCAGCGCCTTGCTCAAGGGCGTCGAGGCCCTGCTGGAAATCCTCAAGGGCAATGCAGCGGTCGACGAATGAGCGAATGGCGCCGCGGCTCACCAGGTCGACGATGTCGTGGGCGTCCTGCAAGGTCGAGCCGACCGAGCCCTGCACCCGCAGTTCGCGGACGATGAGGTCGATGGGGTGCACCTGCAGGCTGTCGGCGCTGTAGCCCACCAGTACGTAGCGGCCGCGGCGACGCAACATCTTCAGCGAGGCCTGCATCGTCGCCGTGCGGCCGACCAGTTCGAACACCACGTCGGCGCCGCCGGTCAGCGCCAACACACGCGCCGCCACGTCCGGCTCCTGATTGGCGTCGATCACCTGCTCGGCGCCCAGCTCCACGGCCTGGGCCAGGCGCGTGGCGTCGCGGTCGATGGCGATCACCCGCCCGCCTACATACCGCGCATACTGCAGCAGCGCCAGGCCGACGCCGCCGGTGCCGTGCACCACCACCCAGTCGCCGGGCTGGATGGCGGCCATCTTGCCGGCGTGCACGGCGGTGGTCCCGGCGCAAGCCATGGGCGCGATCTCCTCCAGGCTCACGTGGTCGGGTACCGGCACGCAGTTACTGGCGCGCACCACCATATAGTCGGCATACCCGCCGTCGCTGGAGAAGCCGGGCTGCGCCTGCACCGCCGGGCACAGCTGCTCGTCGCCGCTGCGGCAGTATTCGCAGGCGCCGCAGCCTTCGTAGTAATAGACCAGTACGCGCTGCCCCAAGCGTTGCGCATCGACGCCAGCACCGAGGGCCTCGATCACCCCGGCGCACTCATGGCCCATGGTCACGTCGCGGCAGCCGAGGTCGAGCAAACCGTCGCGAAAGTGCAACTCCGTATGGCACATGCCACAGGCCTTGAGCTTGACCCGAACCTGGCCGGCAGCGGGCTCCGGGCGAGGTACCGACTGCAGTGAAAACGGCTGACCGGGGCCGAGGTATCTGACGGCGCGCATAAGCATGGTGGCGATATCCTGAGGGATCGAGAGGCTAGCTGTGCATACAAGAAGGGTGCCATTCCAGCGTTTTCGCTGGATGGCTACTGTTCCATACGAACGCAAACCCTTTGAAAACAGGGGTTGGACGAGATCAAGCAACGAAACGTGGATTTTTTCATGTGTACCCAGCGTAAAGGACTGGGCGAAGCGCGAGGCAGCCATTAGGCTAGCGACACTCACTTTTTTGGCTCCGCAATAGATGAACAGACGCGTCCCCACCCTCGCCAGCAAGATCCAGAGCCTGGTGCTCGACGAAATTCGCCAAGGTCAACTGGTACCCGGCATGCACCTGGAGGAACTGGAACTCGCCGAGCGCTACCAGGTATCGCGCACGCCGGTGCGCGAGGCGCTACGCCAGCTCGATGCCCTGGGTGTGGTCAAGATCACCCCGCGCCAGGGCGCAATCGTCGTGGACCACTCCACCGCCGACCATCAACGGGAAACCCTGGAGGTCATCGCCGACCTCGAAGCCTCCGCCGCACGCTATGCCGCCAGCCGCCGAACCCCCGCCCAGCGCACCGAACTGCTGAAGCTGTCGGAACGGGCGAAGCTGATTCTGGCCGCCGATGACCACGCCGCCTTCGATGCACTCAACCTCGAACTGCACCAGCTGATTCACAAGGCTGCAGCCAACGACCTGCTGACCGAGACCATCGCCAACATGCGCCTGCGCATCGTGCCCTACACCCGCGCCGAGCTGATGAGCAGCCGTGATTCGCTGGAGATCTCCTACCGCGAGCACGAGATGTTCCTGAGCGCGATACTGCGCGGCGACAGCGAGCTGGCCTATCACGCCATGCGTGCCCATGTACTTCGTACCGGCGTGATGGACGAAGATTTGGTCGAGTAATAGGCTGTAATTCAATATCTGTGTATACCTGTAGGCCATATCTCAAACATCCATATATTTTCAATCGCGACGATAAAGCGCCTTTTTTGCACACCACCCTCCGTTATCGCCCCTTTTTGGAACGCTAAATACCTGCACTAAAGCCAGCTATCACGGGAATTTCGGGGAAATCCATCCTTCTCCGAAGCCACCACACGCCGTGTATGCGCAGCGCAGAATAAAACCCCCACTGGCACAGCTATTGCTAACTCCGTGTATACACAAAGGCAGATCGCCTTGTGGCCTACCTCACGGAGCCAAGCAGATGAACCACAGCCTGTTGAGCAAGCCGGACGTCTCCGCCACCGTCGCGACCTTCGTCGCCCGTCCGCACCGGATGTTCATCGGTGGCCAGTGGCGCGACGCGCTGGGCGGCGACCCTATCGCCGTGCTCGACGCCGCCACGGGCGCCACCATCGCCCGGGTGCCCAACGGCGCTCCAGGCGATGTCGACCTCGCGGTCAGCGCCGCCCGCGAGGCCTTCGAGAAAGGCCCTTGGGCCCTGATGGGCGGTGCCGAGCGCGCCCGGCTGATGCTCAAGCTCGCCGACCTGATCGACACCCATGCCGAAGAACTCGCCGAACTCGAAGCCTACGACACCGGCCGGCCGATCTATGAAACGCGCATGGTCGACATCCCCGGCTCATCACTGATGCTGCGCTACATGGCCGGCTACGCCACCAAGATCACCGGTGAAACCCTGGCCACCTCCACGCCCTGGGAAATGTTTGCCTACAGCATTCGCCAGCCGATCGGCGTGGCGGCGATCATCGTGCCCTGGAACTATCCCTTCGAGCTGGCCGTGTGGCGCATGGCGCCGGCACTGGCCGCCGGCTGCACGGTGATCATCAAGCCCGCCGAGCAGACCCCGCTCAGCACCCTGCGCCTGGCCGAACTGGTGGAGCAAGCCGGCTTTCCCGCCGGCGTGGTCAATGTCGTCACCGGCTACGGCGAAACCGCCGGGGCCGCGCTGTGCAGCCATCACGACGTCGACAAGGTGTCGTTCACCGGCTCCACCGAAACCGGCAAGCGCATCGTCCACGCCAGCGCCGCCAGCAACCTCAAGAAGCTGACCCTGGAATTGGGCGGCAAGAACCCCGCCGTGGTGTTTGCCGATGCTGATGTGGAGCAGGCCATCACCGGCATCGCCAGCGGCATCTTCTTCAGCTCCGGCCAGGTGTGCACCGCCAGCTCGCGGGTGCTGATCCACCGCAAGGTCTACGACCAGGTGGTCGACGGCCTGGTCACCCGCGCCGCCAGCATGCGCCTGGGCCACGGCCTCAACCCGCACACCGAACTCGGCCCACTGGTATCGGCCGAGCAGCTGCAACGGGTCACTGGCTACCTGCAGGCCGGCGCCGCCGAGGGTGCGGAAAACCTGGTGGGCGGCCTGCAGGTTGGCGACCACGGTTACTTCATCACCCCCAGCGTGCTGACCAACCTAACGCCACAGATGAGCGTGTACCGCGAGGAAATCTTCGGCCCGGTGCTGTGCGCCATGCCGTTCGACACCGACGACCTCGACGAAATCGCCGCCCTGGCCAACGACACCAGCTTCGGCCTGGCCTCCAGCGTGTGGACCCGCGACCTCGCCACCGCGCACCGCATGGCCAAGAAGATCAAGGCCGGCAACGTCTGGATCAACACCCACAACTGCTTCGACCCGGCCCTGCCCATGGGCGGCTACAAGCAGTCGGGCTGGGGCCGCGCCGCCAGCTTCGCGGCCATCGAAGACTACACCGAGCTCAAAGGCGTCGCCGCTCGCCTGTGAGCCGCGCAACGAGGAACCGCACCGTGAATGCAATCACCCAAAAGCCGCTGCCCGCCGCGGCCATCGCCCCCACCCGCGAAGCGCCGCCCGGCATCGTGGTCAAGGACCTGGCCCTGCGCTACGGCCAGCAGACCATCTTCGAGCACTTGAACCTGGAGATCCACAGCGGCGAGTTCATCGCCCTGCTGGGGGCCAGTGGCGTGGGCAAAAGCAGCCTGCTGAAAATCATCGCCGGCCTGGCCACTCCCAGCGCCGGCAGCGTGGTCGGCAGCGACGGCCTGCCCCTGGCCGGGCGCATCGCCTACATGGGCCAGCAAGACCTGCTCTACCCCTGGCTCACAGTGCGCCAGAACGTCACCCTCGGCGCTCGCTTGCGCGGTGAAAAGGCCGACGAGGCCTGGGCCGACCACCTGCTCGAACAGGTTGGCCTGGCCGGGCGCGACAACCTGTTGCCAGCGGCGCTGTCCGGCGGCATGCGCCAGCGCGCAGCGGTCGCCCGCACGCTCTACGAGCGCCGCCCCATCGTGCTGATGGACGAACCCTTCTCCGCCCTCGACGCCCTGACCCGCGCCAAGGTCCAGGACCTGGCCGCCGAACTGCTGACCGACTGCACCGCCCTGCTGATCACCCACGACCCGCTGGAAGCCTGCCGCCTGGGCCGCCACCTGATCGTGCTGGCCGGCCACCCGGCCACCCTCGGCGAGCCCATCACCCTCGACGGCCTGCCACCTCGTGCCCCCGACAACCCCCAAGTGCTGCAGAGCCAAGGCCGCCTGCTGCGCATTCTCACGGAGCTGCACCAATGAACAGCCTGCAACGCGGCATCCGCCCGCTGATCATATTCGCCGGCCTGCTGTTGATCTGGTACGGGGTGACCCTCACCGGCGTGCCGAACTACCTGCTGCCCACCCCGTTCACCGTCGCCAAGGCGCTGTGGACCGGGCGCGAATACCTCGGCTACCACTTCCTGGTGACCCTCTCGGAAATCGCCCTTGGGCTGTTGTGCGGCCTGGCACTGGGCATGGTGCTGGCGCTGACCATGATGTTCTCGCCACGCCTGCAGCAGTGGCTGATGCCGGTGCTGATCATCAGCCAGGCCATCCCGGTGTTCGCCCTGGCGCCCCTGCTGGTGCTGTGGCTGGGCTTCGGAATGGCCTCGAAGATCGTCATGGCCACGCTGATCATCTTCTTCCCGGTCACCGCTTCGTTCTTCGACGGCCTGCGCCGCACCGAGCCGGGCTGGCTGGAACTGGCCAAGACCATGAACGCCGGCGGCCTCGCCGAACTGCGCCACGTGCGCCTGATGGCCGCGCTGCCGTCGTTCGGCTCGGGCCTGCGGGTCGCCGCGGCCGTGGCACCCATCGGCGCCATCATCGGCGAATGGGTCGGTTCTTCCAGCGGCCTGGGCTACGTGATGCTCAACGCCAACGCCCGGGTGCAGACCGAGGTGTGCTTCGCCGCGCTGTTCCTGCTGGCGCTGATGGCCATCGTGCTGGTGCAACTGGTGGATATCAGCGTGCGCAAGCTTCTGTACTGGGTTCCCGACTCCAGCAAGACCTACTGACCCGCCAACCGCCACCTTCAAGGGAAACATCATGATCAAGAAGTTCGCCTTCGCTGCCGCACTGCTGACCTTGGGTACCGCCACGGCCCAGGCCGATGAGCACATCAAGTTGCTGCTGGACTGGTTCGTCAACCCCAACCATGCGTCGATCTTCGCCGCCGAGTACAGCGGTGCCTTCAAGCGCGCCGGCCTGGATGTGGAAATCGTTCCGCCCGCCGACCCCAGCGTGCCGCCCCGGCTGCTCGCCGCCGGCCAGGCCGACCTCGCCCTGAGCTACCAGCCGCAGCTGTACATGCTGGTGGACAAAGGCCTGCCAGTGGAGCGCGTGGGCACCATTATCAATACCCCGTTGAACACCATCGCCGCCATCGAAGGTGGCCCGATCAAGACCATGAAGGACTTCAAGGGCCACAAGATCGGCTATTCGGTCGGCGGCCTGGAAGACGTCACCATCCGCAACATGCTCAAGTTCAACGGCGTCGATCCCAAGGACGTCGAGCTGGTCGCGGTGAACTTCCAGGTCATCCCCGCCCTACTCACCCGTCAGGTGGACGGCGCCATCGCCGTGTTCCGCAACTTCGAGACCACCGAGCTCAAGGAAAAAGGCGCGACCCCGATCGTCTTCAAGCCTGAAGAAAACGGCGTACCGGCCTACGATGAGCTGATCGTGCTGGCCAACAAGGCCCACGCCCACGACGCCAAGATCCAGAAGTTCATGGCCGCCCTGGCCGAAGGTACCACCTACCTCAAGGGCCACCCGGACGAGACCTGGAACGCCTTCGCCAAGGCCTACCCGGACTTGAACAACGACCTCAACAAGACCGCCTGGAACGCCACCCTGCCGCTGATCGCCAGCAACCCGATGACCTTCGACCGCGCGCGCTATGAAGCCTTCGCCCAGTACATGAAGAAAAACGACCTGATCGACGCGGTCAAGCCGCTGGAAGATTACGGCTATGAGCCCAAGCCATGACCGGCGCGGCACTCAACGCGCCAGCGGGCTGGGCACGCCACAGCGACTGGGTCGACGGCATCGAGGCGGTGTCATGGAGCGCCGGCACGGGCCGTCCCATGGTGCTGATTCACGGCATCGGTCCTGGGACCTGCGGCCTGGCCAACTTCGCCCCCGTGCTCGACAGCCTGCTGCAATACGGCCAGGTGCACCTGCTCGACCTGATCGGCTTCGGCGCCTCCGGGCGCAAGAGCGCCGCGCCGCTGTTCGACGTCGGCCTGTGGGAACGGCAACTGCACGCCGTGCTGCAGCGTATCGGTGAGCCGGTGGCGCTGATCGGCAACTCGATCGGCGGCGCCCTGGCTTTCCGTATGGCCGCGCAAACGGCGCAGGTGGCTGGCGTGCTGTCGATCGGCTCGCCGCTGTGCGCCACGGCGCCGAGCCAGGCGCTGAAAGATTTCTGGACGGTACCGGCGAACCCCGCGGCACTGGCCAGGGCCATGGCGCCGATGACGGCGGCGGGCGTTGAACCGTCGGCGGAACGGCTGGCGGCGCGCTACGCACCATTCACCGACCCGGCCTTCGTCGCGTATTTCGCGGCGCTGCTGGGCGACCCCGCACAAGCCCTGCTGGACGTCGCGGTCAGCCCCGAGGCGGCCCAGCGCATCGCCTGCCCGATGACCATCGTCCACGGCTGGCAAGACCGCGCCTGCCCCCTGCAAGACACCGCGCTGGCCTTCACCCGCCTGCGCCCGGACGCCGATGCCGTGCTGTTCGGCAACTGCGGCCACAACGTGACCTGGGAAAGAACGGCCGACCTGTGCCGTGTGTTGACCGCGTTCCTGCAACGCACCGAGTTGGAGTAACTGAACCATGAGCAAGACCTACATCCGCTGCGGCCAGCTGTTCACCGCCACCGAAAGCCAGGCACTGAGCGACCAGACGCTGATCATCGACAACGGTCGCATCGCCCATGTCGGCCCCACCCATGCCGCGCCGCCACCTGCCGCTGATGACCGCGTGGTGGACCACAGCGAGCGCTTCGTGATGCCCGGCATGGTCGACACCCACACCCACCTGAGCTACGGCTGCGCCGCCTCGGAAGAGGAAGTGGACCTCTACGCCACCCTGGAATTTCGCACCCTGCGCGCCCTGCACGCGGCGCAGAGCATGCTGCGCGCGGGCTTCACCTCGGTACTCGACCCGGCCTGCTCGGGCATGGTCTCGCCGGCCGTGCGCGACGCCATCGACTGCGGCCTGTACCGCGGCCCACGGCTGACCACCGCGGGCCCCGCGCTGACCACCCACCAAGGCCTGTACGACTACTACCCGAGCTGGATCGGCTCGCCGGACGTGTCCAGCGGCATCCTGGTGAAATCCCGCGACGAAGCCATCCAGCTGATTCGCAAGCAGGCCAAGGACGGCGTCGACATGATCAAGATCGCCATGGACGGCACTCTGGGCGACCGCGAGCGCGGCCTTTACGCCGCCTTCGACCAAGACGAGATCACCGCCATGGTCCGCGAAGCCCACCGCTTGGGCCGCAAGGTCGGCGTGCACGCCCGCGGCACCGAGGGCGCGCTGTATTCGGCACGCGCCGGGGTCGACGTGATCTACCACGGCTCGCGCATCTGCGCCGAAGGCATCCGCGCGGCGCTGGACCACGGTACCGCCATCAGCCCGTCGCTGCTGATGCTGGTCAACAACATCCAGTTCGCCCAACCGCAAGACCCATCCTACGCCTGGTGGCCGAACATCCAGCGCAAGGAACTGGCCGCCGCCCGGCGCTGCATCGCCGCCGCCTTCGAGGCCGGCGTACCGCTGCTCAACGGTTCGGAAAGCGGCTTCGCGATCACCCTGTACGGCGATTGGGCCGCCAAGGAGCTGGAGATCACCACCGACCTGCTCGGCCTCAGCGCCGCCGAAGCCCTGCACACCGCCACCCGGGTGCCGGCAAAGTTTCTGCGCGACGCCCACGTCGGCACCCTGGCGCCCGGCCAGGCCGCCGACCTGCTGGTGCTCACCGACAACCCCCTGAACAACATCAAGTGCCTGCAGGACCCTGCCGCGCTGCACGAAGTGTGGATAGGCGGCGAGACCTTCGACCTTACCCCGCCGCCGCCCGCTCGCCGGCACATGAGCGAAGACTCCCAAGGCATGTGGAACCGCCGCTACACCCGCGACGTGGTCAGCCAGCTGGTGCCGCAATCGCTGGAACTGCAGCCAGCCTCCTGAATCGCTATTCGTTCACCTTGAAGAGGTCGACATGAACCCGCAAGACTACCAATGGCCCAAGGCCGACTGCACTCGCATTCCCTACGGCATGTACCGCGACCCGGACGTCTACAGCCTGGAACAGGAAAAAATCTTCCAGGGGCCGGTGTGGAACTACCTGGCCCTGGAGGCCGAAATCCCCAACGTCGGCGACTTCCGCACCATCGAAGTGGGCGACATTCCGGTGATCGTCAACCGCGCCCGCGACGGCAAGGTGCACGCCTTCGTCAACCGCTGTGCGCACCGCGGTGCCACGGTGCAGCGGCTGATCCACGGCAACGCCAAGTCCCACGTGTGCTGCTACCACCACTGGGGCTACAACCTGGAAGGCAACCTGGTCGGCGTGCCCTTCGCCCGCGGCGTCGAGGGCAAGGGCGGCTTGCCGGAAGACTTCGACAAAAGCCAGCACTGCCTGCGCAAGATGCGCGTGGAAAGCCTCAACGGCGTGCTGTTCGGCACCTTCGCCACAGAACTGGAGCCGCTCGAGGACTTCCTCGACACCACCTTCGTCAACCAGCTCAAGCGCCTGTTCAACCGCCCGATAAAGATCCTCGGCTACCAGCGCCAGCGCATCCAGGGCAACTGGAAGCTATACACCGACAACCTGCGCGACCCCAACCATGGCGGCCTGCTGCACATGTTCCAGATCACCTTCGGCATCGCCCGTCTCAACCAGACCGGCGGCGCCAAGGTCGATAAGAAGGCGCGCCACAACATGTCGTGGGCGGCCCAGGACATGGGCAAGAACAACAGCGACGCCGAATACTCCACGCCACGCGAAAACAACAACCTGACCCTCAAGGACGGCAGCCTTCTGCAGTACCGCAAGGAATTCCCCGACGACTACAACCTGACCATCGCTTCGATCTTCCCCAACTGCATCTTCCAGCAGATCGGCAACACCCTGGCCGTGAGGCAGATCCGCACCAAATCGGTGGGCGAGTTCGAGATTTTCTGGACCTTCTACGGCTACCAGGACGACGACACCTCCATGGACCAGCACCGCCTGCGCATGTCCAACCTGGTGGGCCCCGGCGGCCTGGTGTCGATGGAAGACGGCGAAGCGATCGAAATCGTCCACCGCGCCATCGCCGCCGACGAAGACAAGCACGCCTTCGTCGAATTCGGTGGCCGCGGCCCGGTCGGCGACCAGGACAACCTGGTCACCGAAGCCCCCATGCGCGGCTTCTGGATGCACTACTGCGAACTGATGGGCATCACTCCCGGAGACGCCGAACATGCCTGAGCACTATTTCCAACTGCAGATGCTGCTGGACCTGTATGCCCGGCTGATCGACGAGGACCGCCTCGAAGAATGGGTGGAGCTGTTCACGCCTGAAGGCCGCTACGAGATCATCTCGCGGGAGAACCTCGCCCAGGGTTTCGCCTTGCCACTGATGCTCTGCGAGAACCGCAACCAGATTGCCGACCGGGTAATGTCGCTGCGCAAGGCCAACATCTACAACATCCACACCGACCGCCACATCCTCTCGCAGCTGCATGTCGAGGCCACGCCGGAGGGCTGGCAGGTGGGCGCCAACTACGCGCTGTTCCAGACTGACCAGGTAGGCGTCAGCCGCCTGTACAGCGTCGGCCGCTATGACGACCTGGTACGCGAAGTTGACGGCCGCCTGCTGTTCGTGAGCAAGCGGGTGATCGTCGACACCGGCGCCGTGCCGTCCCTGCTTGCTACCCCCATTTGAGGCGCCGCCATGACCGCCAGCAAACGTGAAATCTTCGTGCCCGGCATGGGCCCGCCCCTGAGCCATTACTGCGATGCGGTGGCGCTCGGCGACCTGCTATTCGTGTCCGGCATCCTGCCCCTCGACGACCAGTTGCAACTGGTCGGCGGCGACGATCCGCAAGCCCAGGCCGAGCAGGTGTTCGCGCGCCTGCAGCAAGTGCTGGCTGCTGAAGGCGCCAGCTATGCCGACATTCTCAAGGTCACGCTGTTCCTCACCGATGTGAACGACCGCGCGGCCATCAACGTCGTGCGCAAGCAGTACTTCGGCGACAGCCGCCCGGCCAGCACGCTGGTCGAAGTCAGCGGCCTGATCACCCCCGGCGCGTGCCTGGAAGTCGAAGCTATCGCCCGGCTGCCGCGCCCCTGAATTTCTGGAGTTTGAACCCATGCAAAGCATTCAATACCCGCTACTGATCGACACCACCCTGACCCGCGTGATCGAAGCCGGCAGCGGCCCCGCCGTCGTGTTCGTGCACGGCCTGGGCGCGCGCTGCGACCGCTGGGCCGGCACCGTGGCGCGCATCGCCGACGCCGGCTACCGCGCGGTCACCTTCGACCTGCCAGGCCATGGCCTGGCCGCCAAGGGCGCCCCCGACGCCCCGGCCGACGTGCCGGCGCTGGCCCGCTACCTGGTGGCGCTGCTCGACGAACTAGGTATCGACCAGGCCGTGCTGGTGGGCACCTCTCTGGGCGGGCACATCTGTGCCTACGCCGCCACGCTGATACCCGGGCGCGTGCCGGGCATGATGCTGGTCGGCGCCCTGGGCATCGCCCCGCTCAGCCTCGACGCCGCGCAGGGCATCCAGCGCAGCGTCAAGGCCACTTCGCTGGAGGAGATTCGCGGCAAGCTCAACTTCGTCATCGCCAACCCGGCGCTGGTGACCGATGCGCTGATCCACGAGGAATGGCGCATCAACAATTCGCCGGGCGCCAACGCCAGCTTCGTGCGCATGGGCAACTACGTGGTCGACGGCCTGGAGCGCGACTATGTGGCCAAGGAAGTGGCAGCGCTGTACCCGCCGGAGAAAATCCGCCTGGTGTGGGGCGCCGAAGACAAGGCCGTGCCAGTCAGCATCGGCGAACAGTGCCGCGAGCTGTTAGGCGGCGCCGAGTTGCTGCTGATCGACGGCGCCGGCCATGCGCCCTACTTTGAGAAGCCAGCGGCCTTTGATTCGGCGTTGCTGGAATTCCTCGCCACTCTGGTTTGAATCGACTCCACGTTCCAATCCCCGCTCGCCCCTCGAAGCCCGCAACCTTGCGGGTTTCAAGCGCCCCGTTTTGAGGCCCTGCACTGTTACCGCGCACCCAGTGGCGTTGCTTCCCCGGCTGATGAGCAACCCAGTCGCCGTCGTCGTTGTTTTCCCCGAGAAAGTAAAGCCACCTCCTTATTGCTGCTGTCCATCCACCGCCACCCCGTACATCAATCAGTTAGCAGCAAATTGGGCCCGCAGCTTCAGTGACATTACTTACAAACCGCTCTAGAACAAGCATTTCAAGCCGATAAACTGGCACGCATCTGGCAATACCGATCACGACACACAAGTGTATTCACTTTGGAATGCACCCTTCGATCAGGAGAGCCCAGATGCCGATCCAACGCTTTCACAGCAACGCCCGCATGAGCCAGATGGTGATCCACAACGGTTTCGTCTTCCTCTCCGGGCAGGTCGCCGATGACACCAGCCTAAGCCCCGCGGGCCAGGCCGAACAGATCCTGGCCAAGATCGACGCCTTGCTGGACCAGGCCGGCTGCGACAAGACCGCCATTCTCAGCGCCACCATCTGGTTGGCCGACCACCAGGATTTCGCCGCCATGAATGAAATCTGGGACGCCTGGGTGCCCGAAGGCCACGCCCCGGCCCGTGCCTGCGTGGAGTCGGCCCTGGCCTTCCCGCAATACACCGTGGAAATCGGCGTGATCGCCGGCCTCTGATCCGCGTACAGGGAGCACGCTCATGGCCACCACCCTTGTTCTAGGTGCCGGCGTCATCGGCATCACCACCGCGTACTACCTGGCCAAGGCCGGGCGCGACGTGACCGTGGTCGATCGCCAACCCGTGTCGGCGAACGAAACCAGCTTCGCCAATGCCGGGCTCATCGCCCCTGGCCACTCCTACACCTGGGCGTCGCCCAAAGCGCCGAAAATTCTGCTCAAGTCGCTGTTCCAGGAAGGCCAGGCATTGCGCCTCAAACTCAGCGCCGATCCACAGATGTGGTCGTGGGCGGCCAAGTTCCTCAGCAACTGCAACGCCGAACGCTCGCGCTTGAATACCTCGCGCAAGCTGGTGCTGTGCCGCTACTCGCAGCAGCAGTTGCAGGCCCTGACCGCCGAAGAAGACCTGCATTACGACCGCCTGAGCAAGGGCCTGCTGTACCTCTACCGGGACGCCCCATCGTTCGCCAAGGGGCGCGCCAATATGCAGGTGCTGGCCGACGGCGGCATGCCGCTGGAGATCATCGACGTCGATCGGGTCATCGCCCTGGAACCGGCCCTGGCCCATGCCCGCGAGCATATTGCCGGGGCCATCTACTGCCCCAGCGACGAAAGCGGCGATGCCCGGCTGTTCACCCACGACCTCACCGAGCGCTGCAAACGCCTGGGCGTGACGTTCGAGATGAACCGCCGCATCGAAGGGTTCGAGCACAGCAGCGATGCGATCCTGGCGGTGCTCACCGACAAGGGCCGCATGAGCGCAGACGAATACGTGCTCGCGCTCGGCAGCTACGCCCCGATCGTCGCCCGCCCGCTGGGATATCGCCTGCCGGTGTACCCGGTCAAAGGCTATTCGGTGACCTTCCCCAGCGGCCCCGGCTATAGCCCGCCAAACATGGGCGGTGTCGACGAAAACAATCTGGTGGCCTACGCCCGTTTCGGCGACCGCCTGCGCTTCACCGCTACCGCCGAGTTCACCGGCTACCAGACGCAGCACTCGCCGGCCGATTTCGAACACATGCTGCAGGCCGGGCGCGAGCTATTCCCCGAAGGTGCCGACTACAGCCAGCCGAGCTTCTGGGCCGGGCTGCGTCCCATGACCCCCGAAGGCACGCCGATCATGGGCCGCAGCCGCCACCGCAACCTGTTCCTCAACGTCGGCCACGGCCATATGGGCTGGACCATGTCCTGTGGCTCGGCACGCATCGTCACCGACCTGATGCTCGGCCGCAGCCCTGATATCGACCTCACCGGAATGACCCTGACATGAACATGAGCGCGACCTTGGAAAAACCCTACGACCACTTCAGCTTCGCCATGGACAGCGGCATCGCCGCCCGTGCCAGCCTGGGCCTGGTGGTGCTGGCCACCGACCAGACCATCGAGCACGAATGGCGCCAGTTGCTCACCCAGCCTGGCGTGGCCCTGTACCACAGCCGCCTGTACAACGACGCACAGATATCACCGGAGAAGCTGGCGCTGATGGAGGCCGAAATCCCCGGCGCCGTCGACCTGATACTGCCCGGCCAACCCCTTCAGGTAGTCGCCTTCGGCTGCACCTCGGGGACCATGGTGATCACCGAACAGAAGGTCTTCGAGGCCATCCGCCGCTCTCGCCCGGACGTCGCCTGCACCACGCCACTGACCGGTGCCATGGCAGCCCTCAAGGCCCTGGGCGCGCACCGCATTGCCCTGCTCACACCCTACGTGGCCAGCATCAACCGGCTGTTCTGCGACTTCATCGAAGCGGCCGGCGTGGGAGTGGCGCGGGTGGGCAGTTTCAACCACGACAACGACAACGAGGTGGCCCGCATCGACAGCGCCTCGCTGCGTGCCGCTGCGCTGCAACTGGGGGCCGACCCGGCCGTCGATGCAGTGTTCGTCTCGTGCACCAGCCTGCGCATGGTCGAGCAGATCCCCGCGCTGGAAGCGGAACTGGGAAAACCGGTGATCTCCAGCAATTACGCGATGGCCTGGCATGCCCTGCGGTTGGCCGGCATCGAGGAAAAACAACCAGAACTGGGTCGCCTGTTCGAGCAGTGAATCTCATGAATAAAAAACTAGCGGCACCTATTGCACAGCCTGCCAAGCGCTCGGGCCTGACGGCCACCGACGTGTATCACCAGCTCAAGGAGATGGTCATCTTGTTCAAGATCCGCCCCGAGGAAAGGGTCAACGAAAGCGAGCTGGCGGCCAGCCTCGGCGTCAGCCGCACGCCGCTGCGCGAAGCCCTGCACCGGCTGGTGGCCGAGAACATGCTGACCCTGGTGCCCAACCGCGGCTTCTATGGCCGCAAGCTGGTGCGCCAGGAAGTGTTCGACCTCTACGAGCTGCGCAATGCCTTGGAAATGGCAGCGATAGCCCTGGCCCTGGAACGGGCCAGCGACCAGGCTATCGCCGCGCTGCGCCAATCCTGGACCGCGGTCATGGAACATGCGCCGCAGCGCAGCACCCTCGACCTGGTGCTGGAAGACGAGGCCTTCCATGTGGCCCTGGCCCAGCTGTCGGGCAACCAGGAAATGGCCAACTCCCTGGGTGCGATCAACGCGCGCATTCGCTTCTTCCGTTGGATCGACCTGGAAGAGCGGCGCACCGAGCTCTACGACGATCACCTGGTGATTCTCGACGCCTTGCAGCGCCGCGATGCGGCCGCCTGCGCCAGCTTGGTCAACGAGCACATCGCGCAGCGCATGGAAGACATCGTTTCGTTCATTCAAGCAGGCGTCGTGCGCCTGTATGCCCCCCATTAGCACACCCCTATAGCGGTCAATCGGAGAGCACCCCATGTCACCTCGGCACCTTGTTACCCCGTTGTTCACCGGCCTCGCCCTCACCCTGCTGGCGTTCCAGGCCAGCGCCGTGACCCTCGGCGCCGTGCTGCCCCTGACCGGTTCCAGCGCCAGCATCGGCGACGACCAGCGCCGCGGCATAGAACTGGCCATCGCCGATATCAACGCCAAGGGCGGCGTGCTCGGCGAACCCTTGAAGGTCACGATCGAAGACTCCGGCGACGGCGCCACTGGCGCGCTCGACGCGGCGACCAAGCTCAATACCGTCAACAAGGTGCCCGTGGTGCTGGGCGAGTACTCCTCCAGCGTGTCGATCCCCTTGGGCCAGTACCTGGTCAAGCAGGGCCTGGTGCACCTGAACATCGGCAGCTCCAGCCCGGCGATCCGCAAGATCGGCGCGACCTCCTACAGCCTCATCGGCCTCGATGACCTGTCGGCGCAGTTCGCCGCCAAGGACGTGCTCGGCATGGGCTACCGCAAGATCGCCTTCATCGCCCCCAATGGCGCCTACGGCCAAGGCATCTACGAGCAGTTCAAGAAGTACATCGAGGCCGGCGGTGGCAGCGTGGTTGCCCAGGTGCTCTACACCCCCGGCCAGTCCAGCTATCGCCGTGAGCTGCAGCAGATGCAGCGCAGCCAACCGGACGTATTCGTCTACAGCGCCTACGGTCAGGAGGCGGCCGTTATCAATCGCGAATCCTTTGACCTGGGCATCGCCAAGACGCCCTGGTACGGCATCTACCTGAGCATGTGCACCACCGACACGCCGGCGCAGATCGCCAACGGCCAGCTCGGCATGGAGGTCGCCAGCCTCGGCCCCGCCGGCAAGGCTTTCGCCAGCGAATACCAGAAGAAATACGGCTTCGCCATGAAGTCCTCCTATAGCAGCTACGCCTACGACGGCGTAATGCTTGCCGCGGCGGCAATCGACCAGGCCAAGTCCGCCGACCCGAGCAAGATCGCCGCCGCGATCAAGAGCCTGGGCGGCACCTTCGACGGTGCAACCGGCACCCTGGCACTGGATGCCGATGGCCAGCGCACCGAACAGCCCTACGACAAGCTGGTGTACAAGAACGGCGCCCTGCAACCCCGCTCTTGACGTTGCGGGGGCACAGCTTGCTGGCGATGCGGCCCGCAACGGCATCAACACGCTGTAGCCCCCAGATTCCCAGCCGCACAAGGAGCCCAACATGCTGCAATTCCTGCTCGATACCCTGGCACGCACCGCTGACCTGGCATTGATCGCCCTGGGCCTGAGCCTGGTCTACGGCCTGGCGAAGTTTCCCAACGTCGCACATGTGCAGTACGCCATGCTTGGCGCCTTCGTGGCTGTCGCCCTGCAACGCAGTGGCTGCCCCTTGCCGCTGGCGATGGTGGCCAGCTGCCTGGCGATGGGCTGCCTGGCGGTGCTGCTGCATATCGGCGTGTTCCGCCGCCTGCTGCGTTCGGGGCCGGCGATCGCGATGATCGGTTCGCTGGCGCTGTCGATGATCATCGGCGCACTGGTACTGGGCTTCGCCGGCTCCAGCCCGTTGTCCTATCGCCTGCCTATCGAGGCACCGCTGTCGCTGGGCGAGGCGATGCTCGCCCGTAGCCAACTGCTGTCGATGCTCACCACCCTTGTATTGCTGGTGTTGTTCGCCATCGTCCTGTTCAAGACCCGACTGGGGCGCTCGATGCGCGCCCTGGCCTGCAACGCGCCCTTGGCCGCCGCCGCAGGCTTGAACGCAGACGGCATCACCTACTGGGTCAACTTCATGAGCGGCGCCCTGGCCGGACTCGGCGGCAGCCTGCTGGCGATGAATACCAGCGCGTACACCAACCTGGGCAGCGACCTGCTGCTGCCGATTTTCGCCGCCGCCATTCTCGGTGGCCTGGGCAACCCGCTGGGCGCGGTGCTAGGCGCACTGCTGATCGCCCTTACCGAAACCCTGGTCACCAACCTCAACATTGGCTGGCTGTACGGGCAGGCGATGGCGTTCATTCCCGTAGGGTATATCGGCGCGGCATCTTTCCTGATGCTCCTGCTGGCCCTGATTTTCCGTCCTTATGGCTTGTTCGACCGGGAGGTTCGCCGTGTTTGAGTTCTGCCTGCATGTACTGACCCTGGCCTGCATCTATGGCCTGATCGCCCTGGCGCTGAACCTCCAGGCGGGCTACACCGGCCTGTTGAATTTTGGCCATATCGCCTTTGTCGGCATCGGCGCCTACGCCGTGGGTATCGGCCACCTGGCGGGCTGGGCGCTGCTGCCCAGTCTGATTGCGGGCGTGCTGGCCGCCATGGCCCTGGCCTGGCTGGTCGCGCGGCTGGGCCGCAACCTGGCCAGCGATTACTGGGGCATCGCCACCCTCGCGGTGGCTGAGATAGTGCGTATCATCGCCCTCAACCAGGACAGCCTGACCGGCGGCGCGCAAGGTATCAGCGCCCTGCCCGGCCTGTTCGCCGGCGCGAGCAATGCCCATCAGAACCTCTACACCACGCTGCTGCTGATGGTATTGACGGCGCTGTTCGCGGTGCTCAGCGTGCGCCTGGCCAACAGCCGCTTCGGGCGCGCCTTGCGGCTGCTGCGCGAGCAACCGCAGTTGGCCAGCTGCCTGGGTTACGACCTGCTGCAACTCAAGAGCCGCGCGCTGATGGCAAGCGCCGCCCTGGCGGCCCTGGGCGGCGCCTTGCTGGCCAGCTACACCAGCTATGTGAGCGCGGATTACCTGCTGGCGGCACAGACATTCCTGGTCTGGAGCATGGTCATGATCGGCGGCCTGGGCAGCGTGCGCGGCGTTCTGCTCGGGGCCCTGCTGGTGCAGTGCGCCTACTCCTTCGTGCCCTTCGCCAAGGACTATCTGAACATTGGCAGCGATGTCGCCGGTGCCCTGCGTATCGGCCTGGTGGGCGTCATTCTGCTGGTCTGCCTGTTGTGGCGCAGTGGCGGCCTGCTGCCCGAACGCCTGAGGGTCATGCCATGAATGCATTGCTCAAGGTCACTGGCATGGCCAAGGCCTACGGTGGCAACCAAGTGCTGGCATCGGTCGATTTCGAGGTGCGGCCCGGTGAGATCATCGGCGTGATCGGCCCCAACGGCTCGGGTAAAAGTACCCTGCTCAACGCCATTTCCGGCTTCACGCCCATCGATCGCGGCGAGGTGCTGCTTCAAGGCCGGCCCCTGCAAGGCATGCCCGCCCACCGCATCGTCGAACAAGGCCTGGCGCGGACCTTCCAGCTGCCATCGATGCCAGACAAGATGACCGTGATGGAGGTGCTGCTGGCCGCTTCCACTACTGCCCACGGTTTCTGGGGCAGCCTGCTGGGCAGCCGCGCCAATCGCGAGGCCGAGCGTGCCGGCCGCGCCCGGGCGGAACAATTGCTCGATGAGTTGCTGCTGCGCAAGGTGCGCGACAACGCCGCTGCAGCCTTGTCGGGCGGCCAGAAAAAACTCTTGAGCGTCGCTTGTGCGCTGATGGGCAAGCCGCAGCTGCTGATGCTCGATGAGCCCACCGCCGGGGTGCACCCCAACCTGCGCCGCGACATGATCCAGACCCTGCAGCACCTCAACCGCCAGGGCCTGGCGCTGATGATCGTCGAGCACGACATGCATTTCATCCGCGACCTGTGCCACCGCTGCATTGTCCTCGACCGCGGTCAGATCGTCGCCGTATGCACCCCGGCGGAGCTGTCATCCAACGAACAGGTGCTGGAGGCCTACCTGGGCCGCGGCACCCGCCACCCCAAGGAGGCCATCGCATGATTACCGTCACAGGCCTGACCGCCGGCTACACCCCCGGCATCGACATTCTCAACGGCATCGACCTGAAGGTCGGCCGAGCGGAAATCGTCACGCTGCTGGGTCCCAACGGTTGCGGCAAGTCGACCTTGCTCAAGTGCATCGCCGGCTACCTGTTTCCGCGCCGGGGCCAGGTATTGCTCGAGGGCGATGACGTCGGCCGCACCCCGGTACACCTCAAGGTACGCCACTGCGCCTTGGGCTTCGTGCCGCAGACCGAGAACGTGTTTGCCGCCCTGAGCGTGCGCGACAACTTGCTGATCGGGGGACAGTTCATGTACGAGCGCGATTGCCAACTGCGCCTGCAGGCATTGTGCGAGCTGTATCCGGTGTTGGCGCGCAAGCTTGACGCGCCTGCAGCCTCGCTGTCCGGAGGCGAGCGGCAGATTCTCGCCCTGGCGCGGGCACTGATGCCCAGCCCGCGCACCTTGCTGCTCGACGAACCCTCAGCCGGCCTGTCGCCCAAGGTGCTGGCCGAAGTGTTCGAAGCCATCGAGCACACGCGGCGCAAAGAAGTGGTCGCCATCCTCATGGTCGAGCAGAACGCCATGGAGGCGCTGAACATCTCCGACCGCGCCTACGTGCTGGCTCAGGGTCAGGTCGCCCTCACCGGCCCCGCCAGGCAGCTGCTCGAGGATCCGCGCATGCGCGAGCTGTACCTCGGCGGGCGGGCGGCCTGAGATGCGCCCGGTGCGCGACTATGTCGCCTACGTGATCGTCATGGCGCCGCTGCTCAACAGCGTGAGCGGCATCGCCATCGACCTGTTTGCGCCGAGCATGCCAGCCATCGCCCGGGAGTTCGGGGTCAGCGACGTGTTGATGCAGGGAAGCATCTCTATCACCCTGGTGGCCTATGCCGTCGGCCAGCTGTTCTTCGGCCTGGTCGCCGATGGCCGCGGGCGCTTGGTTGCCCTGCTCCCGGGCCTGGGCATGTTTGTCGGTGGCAGCCTGCTCGCCATGGTTGCGCAGAACATCGAAACCTTCTTGCTCGCCCGGGCACTGCAAGGTTTCGCGGTGGGTGCATGCCAGGTCTGCGCGCGGGCATTGCTGGTGGACAATGTCAAAGGCGAGCGCTTCTTCGTCGCCATCGTCTACCTGAGCCTGGCTTGGGGGCTGGGGCCGGTGTTCGCGCCCTTCATTGGCGGGTTGCTGGAGCAATATGCTGGATGGCGCTGGAACTTTGCCTTGTACGCGGCCTATAGCGCGATCTTGCTGGTGCTCAGCCTGCGCCTGCGCGAATCCCTCGCGCCAAGCCAACGCCTTCGCTTGGGCGAGTCGCTGCAAGGCTACCGGATCATCCTCGGCGACCGGCGCTTTCTCAGCGCCACCCTGGCGCTGGGTGCGAGCTTGTCGATGTTCCTGATCTGGAACGTCATCGGCCCCTTCGTTGCCCACCTGCAACACAAGAGTCCAACCTGGTTCGGCAGCACTGCCCTCGCCGCGGGGCTCGCCTACCTGGTCGCCACCCTGCTCAACCGAGTGTTGATCAAACGTTGCAGTGCCAAGGCCTTGATGCTCAGCGGGCTGCTGGTCGCGGGGCTGGGCGTGATTGTCATGCTGCTGGTGCCCACGCGTATCAGCCTGCCCACGCTGCTGCTGGGCGTGCTGCTGGGCAACTTCGGCCAAGGCCTGCTGTTTGCCAATGTCGTGGCCTTCACCATGACGCTCTACCCCCAGCGCGCTGGCGCCACTGCCAGCTTGCTTGGCTGCGGGATGATGATCTGTGCCGGCCTCAGCTCGGCATTCACAGGGCAGTTGCCCATCGACGGCAACCGCGTGGTAGCGCTGCTGTTCGCGGCGCTGCTGGGGGCCCAGGCCTTCGGCATCTACCACGTGGTGCGCCCACAACGGTTAGGGGAGGTGAACGAACATGAGCACGAAGCCATGCTCTGATGCGCGCAGCCTCGACCACCAGTTGCTGCAGTGCTTGCGCCAGCGCGCGGTGGCAGCGGTCGAGCAGGGTTTCAGCGTCGCCCAGGTGGCGGCGACCTTCGGCTTGAACCGCCGCACGGTATTTCGTTGGCTGGCGGACTATCGCCGGGCAGGGCCGAGCGCGCTATTGGCCAAGCCGATTCCAGGACGGCCGAAACGCAAGGCGGAGCCATCTGCGGACTGAACGACACGCGCTGTGTCTACACAGGCTGCTGACATTCTGACGCACTCGACAGACGGCCCTAAAGCAGGCACCGTACCCGCCGATAAACCGCCTTGGACGCCCTGCGTCCAAGACTCTTATCGGCCCCTTGCGTAGTGGACCACTCGATGCCCCGGCTGCCTTCCCTGTTCCTCGCGCTCACGCTCCTGGCCACCGCCAGCGCCCACAGCGCCGCAGCCGACAACATCCGCGTGGTCACCGAAGACATCGCCCCCTACAGCATGATGGTCAACGGCCAGGTGACCGGCATGAGCACCGAGATCGTGCAGGCGGTGTTCAAGGAAGTCGGGCTGCAGGCCAACATCGAAGTCATGCCCTGGGCGCGGGCCTACGACCTGGCGTTGAACCTGGACAACGTGCTGATCTATTCCATCAGCCGCACGCCCGCGCGCGAGGCGCTGTTCAAGTGGGTGGGGGTGATCGTGCAGCCCGACTGGTACCTTTACTGCCTGGCCGAGCGCCCGGTGAAGCTGACGACCCTGGACGATGCCCGCGGCCATTCGATCGCCACGGTGCAGGACGATGTGGGTGAGCAATACCTGCTGGCCCACGGTTTTACCCTGGGCCGCGAGCTGCAGTCGAGCAACAAGTACGAGCAGAATTACCGCAAGCTGAAGGTCGACCATGCCGAGCTGTGGATTTCCGACCAGCTCAACGCGGTGTACCTGATGCGCCTGAACGGCGACGACCCGGCGACCACCCTGATCCCCGCCCTGCCCATTGCGGAGCTGAGCAAGGAAGGCTTGAGCATGGCGTTCAGCCGCAACACCCCCGATGAGCTCGTGAAGCGCTTTCGTGCCGGGCTGGAGGCGATCCATCAGAACGGGACGTACCACGCGATCATGCAGAAATGGGTGACCGGGGCGGCGCGTTGAGCCTGTCGGCGCAATAACACCGGCAGGCTCAGTCTCCGATTCAGTCGACCAACGCGCTCGCCGCAAACCCGCGCTGCAGATCAGCGGTCAATGTCCGCACATCCTCCAGGCCGATATGCAAGCGCACCACGGCGCCCTTAGTTACCACCGGAAACTGGCGATCACCGAGGTCCGCCAGTGTCACCAGGCTCTCATAACCGCCCCACGAAGCCCCCAAGCCGAACACCTGCAAGGCATCGATAAAGGCCTCGGCGCGCGCAGGCCCTGGTGCTGCGAATTCGAACGAGAGCAGACCGTTGCTCCCCGTGAAGTCACGGCGCCACAGCGCGTGCCCCGGATCGCTCTCCAGCGCCGGATGAAAGACCCGGGCAACCTCCGGCCGCGCCTGCAACCAGTGCGCCACCTCCAGGCCCTGGCGCTCGTGCACGTCTACGCGGCTGGCCAGGGTGCGCGCACCGCGCAGTACCAGCCAGGCGTCGTCGGGGCTGACGGTGTTGCCGAAGGTATCGCTCATGCGCGACAGCGCCGGGAAGGCCGCCGCGGTGGTGCACACGCTGCCCATCATCACGTCGCTGTGGCCGGCCACATATTTGGTCAGGGCCATCAGCGAGATGTCGGCGCCCAGGGCCAGCGGCCGGTACAGATAGCCACTGCCCCAGGTGTTGTCTACGGCCAACAGCGCGCCGTGGCGTTTGCACAGGGCGCTGATGGCGGGCAGGTCTTGCAGCTCGTACAGCAGGGAGCTGGGGCTTTCAGCGTAGACCATGCGGGTGTTGGGTTTGAACGCCTCGGCCAGGCCCTCGCCATTGGCGCGGTAGTAGTCGACCTCGACGCCAAACGGCAGCAGGAACTCGCGCGCCAGGCGGCGAATCGGGCCGTACACGCCGTCGGTGATCAGCAGGTGATCGCCGGGGCGCAGGTAGGCCAGGAACACTTGAGCGGTCGCAGCCAGGCCGGTGGCGTAGAGCTTGGTGCGAAAACCACCTTCCAGTTCGGTGACCAAGTCTTCCAGCGCAAAGGCCGTCGGGTTGCCGCGCGCGCCGTAGGTCAGCAAGCGCTCTTGATCGCGCCGGCCACGGGCATCGCGCATCTGCGCGACGTTGTCGAACAGCACGGTGCTCAAGCGCACCACTGGCGGGTTGACACCGTGGGCACCCGATGGCCGAGGGCCGCGGCCGCCATGGAGCAAGCGGGTGCGCACCGGCTGCGGAGTGAAATCCGCGGTCAGCGGCGTGAAGCTGGCGATTTCCTGTTCGGTCATCTGCGCCATCAGGCCGGTTTCCCAGGCCAGGTATTGGCGCGCCGCTTCCTTGTTGCCGGAGTGGCGGTCGTGGACGAAGAACAGGAAGTCGATGCACTGCGCATCGGGCAGCGAGAAATCGTCTTCAACCTGCGGCAACGCTTGGGCCTGCTCGGCGGACAGCAGCCGTACGCGCGGGCGCTGGGCAGCGGGCAGCTCGCTGGCGGCCAGCTGCGCCACGCGCGGATCGTCGGCGATCAGCACCAGCGGGCGTTGTTCATCCGCGACCTGGGCAGCCAGCAGCGGGCGAATCGACCACTGCGCGCCTTGTGCATGGCGGTGGCGGAAACGGGTGCTGGGGCGCAGGTCGATCAAGCGCGCATCGGCCAGTTCGCTGCCTTGCGCCAAGGGCAGATCGACCGCCAAGTCAGACTTCACGGTCAAGGCCAAGCCGCTGTCCAGACCCTGCTCCAGCACATAGGCCTCGTGCCCGAGCTGCCGCAGCCAACTGGCGACGACGGGGGCGCGCGCGCCGTCGTTATCGAACAGCACCACCCGCGCCTTGCGCACGCCGATATACAGGTCGGTGCCCTGAATCAGCTGGCCGCCTGGGGTGTGCTGGGCGCCCGGCAGGCTGCCGGCGTCGAACTCTTCGGGGGTGCGCACATCGCCGAGGAACAGGCTGCGGCTTTCATCCTCGGCCCATTGGCGTACTTGAGCGGCGCTGACCCAGCGCACACCCGCCTGCTCCGCCAACCGACGCGAACGCTGCAACTGCTCGGTAGTAGCGGGTGCAGCGCTGCGTGGAGGGTAATGCTGGTCGTTGCCGTGCCCCAGCGTCTGTTCGGCGAGAAACCAGCCCTGGGTGCCGTTTTCCAGGGCGTAGACCGGGTTCTTCACACCGAGGTTGAGCAGCGTCTGGGCGCCGATGATGCTGCGCGTGCGCCCGGCGCAGTTGATGACGATGGGCGTTTGCTCATCGGCCACCAGGTCTTCCAGGCGGTAGCTCAGCTCACCATTGGGGCAGCACACGGCACCGGGGATATTCATCGTGCGGAATTCATCGAGGGGCCGGCCATCGAGCACCACCAGCGGCCGGCCGTCCTGCTGCCATTCCAGCAGCTGTGGCGCCGTCACATAGGGCGTGTGGCACGCATGCTCGACCAGTTCGCCGAACGCCTTGGACGGCAGGTGCACACCGGCGAACAGTTCATTGCCGGCGGCCTGCCAGCCATCGGCGCCGCCCTCCAAGGCCTGGATATTGCGGTAGCCCAGCTGCGCCAAGCGCGCCAACGCGCGCTCGGCCAGTACGCCGCCGTCCTGGTCATAGACCACCAGCCGCACAGCGACGTTGGGCGCCAACCGCGGCGCCTCGATCTCCAGCCGGCTGTAAGGCAGGTTGGCGCCGTAGAACAGGTGCGCCTCGCCGTACTGGCCGTGCTCGCGCACGTCGAACAGGGCGATTTCCCGCCCGTCGAACAGCCATTGCTTGAGGAGTGCGGGGGTGATGGTCTGGCTCATGGAGATATCCGTGGAAGCTGAAAAGAGAGGCGTTTATTCAAGAACCAGCGAACGCTCGGCGCTGGCCACTTCATGTCCGCGGGCGTAGGCACGCTGCACGGCCGGGCGGGCCTTGAGGCGCTCGCGCCAGACCCGGATGTGCGGGTAGTCGGCCAGGCTGATGCCCTGGCGGGCGGGCTGGATCCACGGAAAAATCGCCATATCGGCAATCGAATACTCGCCGGCCACATACGGCAGCTCGGCCAGGCGCCGCTCCAGCACGCCATACAGGCGCGTGGCTTCGCCCTGCAGCAGGTCGAGGGCGAACGGGATCGGCTCGGGCGCCTTCTCGCGAAATACCTGCAACTGGCTGAGATAAGGCGTGACATGCCCCACCTGCCAGAACAGCCATTCCTGCACGCGCTGGCGCTCCACCGTGCCGGCGGCGGGCACGAAGCGCCCGGCCTGGTCGGCGAGGTAATTGAGGATCGCTCCCGACTCGAACAGGCTCAGCGGCGCGTCGCTGGCGCCATGGTCAACGATTGCCGGAATGCGGCCGTTGGCGCTGATTTGCTGGAAGCTCGGCTGCTTCTGCTCGCCGCGGCGAATATTGACCGGCAGCAAGCGATAGTCGGCGCCCAGCTCTTCGAGGAGGATGCCGATTTTCAGGCCATTGGCGGTCGGCCAGTAGTAGAGGTCGATCACAGTCCATAGGCCTCGATCGAAGGCGCCATCTGCGACTTGTTGTAGTTCAGCACGGTGCCGTCTTCCTTAACGCCGTAGCGTTTTTCCAGCGATTCCAGCGGGCGGCCGTAGAGGTGGAAGTGCAAGGTCGCCTGCTCGCCTTCGACGCGAATGCCGTGCAGGTCTTCGCCGAGGAAGGCGATGGAAGTGCCGGGCTGCACCACCACTTCCTGCGCCAGGCGGATGTCGGCGCGGGCCGGGTCGCTGCCGTCGTCGGCGCGATGGAACACCTGATTCAGTTCCTGGCCTTCGACGGCGACGATCACTGCCCAGGTTTCGTGGTTGTGGGGGATGGTGCTTTTGCCCGGCAGCAGCGAGTTGACGTACAGGGTCGGGGTCTCGCCATCGTCGTTCAGGCGGTAGCGGAACTGGGTGCTGCCCTCGCCCGGTACCGGCGCCGGGAAGCGCTGGAAGTTGAACAGCTCGCGGCGCTCGGCCAGGCCTTCGAGCAGGCCGACGATTTCTTTCAGGGCCTCGCGGTCAACGCCGCGCTGATGGATGGCGCGGATTTTTTCGAGGAAGCTTTGCACTACGGAATCGGCGGACATGGTCGGGTCTCTTCTTGGCAGGTTCACGGTGAATGAAGGTTAGACGGAAAGGCTGTAGCGGCTCAGGTTGCTCAACACGTCAGGCGCGGGCTTGGCCTGGCGGCGGCCGCTTTCGCCCAGGGCATGGCGCAGGAACTCGCGGGTGCGCTCGTTGCGCGGCTGCTGGAAAAGCTGCTCGGCGCTGCCGGTTTCGGTGATCAGACCGTTCTCGGTGAAATACACCACATCGCTGATTTCCTCGGCGAAGCGCATCTCGTGGGTGACCAGCACGCAGGTCATGCCCTCTTCGGTCAGCTCGCGGATCACCGTCAGCACTTCGCCGACGGTTTCGGGGTCGAGGGCCGAGGTCACTTCGTCGAACAGGATCAGCTCCGGGCGCATGGCCAGGGCACGGGCGATCGCCACCCGCTGTTGCTGGCCGCCGGAGAGTTGCCCCGGGTAGGCATCGGCCTTGTGCTCCATGCGCACCTTGGCCAGCAGCGCCCGAGCCTGTTGCTCGGCGTCGGCGCGGTTGCGGCCCAGCACCTTGCGCGGGGCAATCACCAGGTTTTCCAGCACCGAGAGGTGCGGGAACAGGTTGTACTGCTGGAACACGAAGCCCACGCGCTTGCGCAGGGCGATGAACTCGGCCTCGCTGCTGAGGCTGTGCACTGCAGTTTCGGCGACGCGCAGGGTGCCGCTTTGCGGGCGCAGCAGGCCGGTGATGCAACGCAGGATGGTCGACTTGCCCGAGCCGCTCGGGCCGATGATCGACACCGCCTGGCCACGCTGCACTTCGAGGTCGATGCCCTTGAGCACGCGGTTGTCGCCGAATGCCAGATGCACATCCTGCAAGCTGATCAGGGGTTCAGAAGGCATAGCGGCGCTCCAGGCGTTGGGTGAGTCGGGAAATCGGGTAGCAGTAGGCGAAGAACAGCGCCAGCAGGCTGAAGTAGATCAGCACGGTGAAGCCCGTGAGGTTGACGGTGTTGCTGGCGATCTGCGCGGTGTCTATCAGGTCGTGCACGCCCACCAGCGATGACAACGCCGTGCCCATGGTCACCACCGCATAGAGGTTCATCCACGGCGGCAGCATGCGCTTGAAACACTGCGGCAGAATGATCGAGCGGAAGATCTGCCTGCGGTCGAAGGCCAGCGAACGGGCCGCCTCCCACTGGGTACTGGGGATCGAGCCGATGGCGCCGCGGAAGATCTCGGCGACGTTGGCACTGGCCGGCAACGCGAGCCCGACGGTGACCTTTAGCCAATCAGGAAACGGCAGGTAGTGGCCGCCAACATGGATCTCGAACGGGAACACGTAGGTGGTGAAATACAGCAGCACCAGCCAGGGCGCGTTGCGAAACACCTGCACCCACACCCCCGCGGCCCAGCGCAACGGCGCCACGGGCGACAAGGCCAGAGCGCCGACCAGCAGCCCGGCGACGGTGCCCAGGGCGATGGCGGTGACGCTGATCAGGATGTTCTGCAGCAGGCCCACGCCCAGCGCCGGCGACCATTGCCACAGGGCGGCGAAAATTTCAGTGACCATAACCGGGCATCCTCAGGCGCGCTTCAAGGGCGCGGCCGACACAATTGACCAGGAAGCTCAGCAGGCCGAAAAAGCCCAGTAGCAGGATCATCAGTTCGATGACGTTGTCGCTCTGGGTCCAGATCATGATCGAGGCGTAGGTGATGTCGTTGACGGCGATGGCCGAGGCCACGGCGGTCATCTTCACCAGGTCGATCAGGTTGTTGACCAGCGCCGGCAAGGCGAAGCGAAACGCCAGGGGTAGCTGCACGTTCCACAGCAGCTGGCGACGGTCGAAGGCCAGCGAGCTGGCGGCTTCCAGGGTGACCGCCGGCACGGCTTCGATGCCGGCCCGAAGCGATTCGGCGTGGAAGGCGCCCTTGTGCAGGGAGATGACGATCACCACCCAAGCGAACGGCGTCAGTGGGTTGGCCGTGCCGATCGCCTGGGTCAGCAGCATGTTCAGCACCAGGAACGCGCAGTACAGCTGTACCAGGGTCGGCGTGTTGCGCGTGACCTCGATAAAGGCACGCGCTGGCAGTGCCAGCCAGCGGCGGCCACTGGTGAGCGCGGCGGCCAGGGCCACGCCCACCAGCAGGCTGCCGATGATGGTCAGCAGGCACAGGCCGACGGTGGTCAGCGCGCCTTCGACCAGGCTGCCGCGCTGGTAGCTGTCGAGCAGGAACTGGTAGTTGAGGCCAAGCTTCGCCGCGCCGTCGACCAGCCATTGCAAGCCCACACTCATGCAGTGGCCCCGCGCAGCTTGCCGCAGGCGTTGGCGATGCGGCGGCCGGCTTCGGCAACGCTCTCGGTGGCCGTGGCGATGGACAGGCGGAACCACGGCGACAGGCCGTAGGCGCTGCCGGCGACGGCGGCGACGCCCTCTTCCAGGAACCAATCGACCAGGTCGGCATCGTTGTTGATCGCCTGGCCTTCAGGCGTGATCCGGCCCAGCAGGTCGGCACAGCGCACGAACACGAAGAAGCCGCCTTCAGGCTTCAACACCTGCAAGCCTTCGACCTCGCTCAACGCCCCCACCAGCAAATCGCGACGCTCGCGATAGGCCGCCACCTGCGGTTTGAGGAAATCGAGGCCGCTGTCGAACGCCGCCAACGCCGCCGCCTGCCCCACCGACGACGCACCGGAAGCCGATTGCGACTGCACCACGGCCATGGCCTGGGTCAGTTGCTGCGGGCCGGCGCCAAAGCCGATGCGCCAGCCGGTCATGGCGTAGGTCTTGGAGACCCCACCCACCAGCAGGCAACGGTCCTTGAGATCAGGCGCGACGTTGAGCAGGTTAAGCGGCTGGCCGCTGTCGAAACGGATGTGTTCGTAGAGTTCGTCGAGCAGCACCAGCACTTGCGGATGGCGACGCAATACCACCGCCAGCGCCTCCAGTTCGGCGGTGCTGTAAACGGCGCCGCTGGGATTGCTCGGGCTGTTGAGAATCAGCCAGCGGGTGCGTTCGCCGATGGCCGCCTGCAGTTGCGCCGGGGTCAGCTTGCAGCCCTGTTCTAGCGGGCATTCCAGCAGTTTCGGCATGCCGCCGTTGAAGCGCACGCTGTCGGGAAAGGTTGGCCAGTACGGCACCGGCACCAGCACTTCATCGCCATCGTCGAGGGTGGCGGCGAAGGCGTTGAAGATGATGCCCTTGGCGCCGTTGCCGACGACGATCTGCCCCAGGGCATAGTCAAGGCGGTTCTCGCCTTGCAGCTTGCGCTGGATGGCCAGGCGCAACGCCTTCACTCCAGGGGTGGCAGTGTATTTGGTGGCGCCGCGCTCGATGGCCGCGTAGGCCGCCTGCTTGATGTGCTCGGGGGTGTCGAAATCCGGCTCGCCGGTGGTCAGGTCGAGAATGTCGCGGCCGGCTTCACGCAGCTCGGTGACTCGCGATTTCGCCGCGGCGTTGGCCGACAGCGTGACGCGCTGGACCCGTTGGGACAGTTGCAGACTCATAAGGCCTCCTGCGGCAGCACTTTGCCGGGGTTGAGCAGGTTTTGCGGGTCGAGGGCCTGCTTGATGCGGCGCATCAGGTTCAGCTCCACGGTGCTTTTGTAGGCGGGCAGCAGGTCGCGCTTGCGTTGGCCCACGCCGTGCTCGGCGCTGATGGAGCCGCCGTGGGCGTGGGCGCTGTCGTGCACCAGGCGGCTGAGCGCGGCGTAGTGGGCCATGTGCTCGGCGACGTTGCTGCTCAGTGGGTGGGCGACGTTGTAGTGCAGGTTGCCATCGCCGAGGTGGCCGAAGGTGAAATTGCGCACGCCCGGGAAGTGCTGCTGCAGCAAGGCGTCGGTGTGGGCGACGAATTCGACGATGCGCGACACCGGCAGCGAGATATCGTGCTTCATGTTGCGCCCGGCGCGGGCCTGGGCCTCGCTCATGTTTTCGCGCAGCTGCCACATGGCGTCGCTCTGGGCCAGGCTTTGGGCGATGACGGCGTCTTCGATCAATTCGTTTTCCAGGGCACTGCCCAGCACCGCCTCGAACAGGGCGCGGGCGCTGTCTTCGGCTTGCGGGTGGGATAGTTCGATCAGGGCGTACCAGGGTTGGCTGCGGTCGCCGAAGGGCAAGACCGATTCAGGGAACTGTTCTTGCAGCAGGGTCAGGCAGGCGGCCGAGAGCAGTTCGAACGCGGTGAGGCTGGCGCCGAAACCCGCGCGGGCGTGGGACAAAAAACCCACCGCTGCGGCCAGGCTCGGAAAGGCGACGAAAGCGGTGCAACGCGATTCCGGCTGCGGGAACAGCTTCAAGGTTGCTGCGGTGATGATGCCAAGGGTGCCTTCGCTGCCGATGTACAGGTCGCGCAGGTCGTAGCCGGTGTTGTCCTTGCGCAGGCCGCGCAGGCCATGCCAGATCTCGCCTTCGGCGGTGACCACTTCCAGGCCCAAAGTCAGCTCCCGGGTGTTGCCATAGCGCAGCACGCCGGTACCGCCGGCGTTGGTGCCGAGGTTGCCGCCAATGGTGCAACTGCCCTCCGCGCCCAGGCTCAGGGGAAACAAGCGGCCGACGTCGCGAGCCGCGGCCTGGACGTTGGCGAGGATGCAGCCGGCTTCGACGGTGAGGGTGTCGTTGGCAGTGTCCACTTCACGCACGCGGCTCATGCGGTCGAGCAGCAGCAATACCGAACGGCCGCTGGCGTCGGGGGTGGCGCCGGCCATCAGGCCTGTGTTGCCGCCCTGGACCACGATGGGCGCGCCGTGGGCCACGCAGGCGCGCACCACCGCCGCCACTTCTTCGGTGTTGCCGGGGTGGACGATGGCCACCACCTGGCCGTGGTATTGGCGATGTTTATCGCTCAGCACTGCCAGGCCGGGCTCGCCAGCTTGCACGTAGCGCTCGCCGAGCAGGGCCTGCAGGGTCGCGAACAAAGTCATTTGGCGGCCTGCAGGGGCGCGGCGTCCTTGTACTTCTCATGCAGCGCATACAGGGCCGCCGAGGGGTGCATGCCGGTGCGCTTGCCGAGGTCGAGCAGCCAGCCGGAGCGGTGCCAGTCGCGCACGATGGCGTCGATGCGGGCCTGGGTGTCGTGCTCGCCCTTGCGAATCCAGATCACCGAATCCGAGGGAATCAGGTCGCTGTCGAGGGGGATTTCGTAATCAGCCCATTCGGCATTGTCGAGCAGCCCGTGCATGGTCGGGCTGACGTGCACGGCGGCCACGCATCCGTTGCCGCGCAACGACAGCAGCGACTCGGACTGGCTGCGGAAGGCCTTGATCTGGGCGCCGTATTTTTGCTGCAGCGGCTCGATGAAGTTACTGCCCTGGGACACGCACACCGGCTTGCCCTTGAGGTCGGACCAAGTCTTGATGCCGGCGCCTTTGCGGATCAGCGCAGCGCCGCCGACCTGCTCGTAGGGGGTGGGCACGTAGTCGAGGATCTGCGCGCGGTCTTCTGTGTATTGCATGTTGGCGATCAGCACGTCGACCTTGCCCTGCTGCAGGAACTGCACGCGGTTGGGCGCCAGCACGGAGACGGTTTCGGTCTCCACGCCCAGGCGCTTGCCCAGTTCCTTGGCCAGCTCGACGTTGTAGCCCTGGTGCTGGCGGGTCTGCGGGTCGATGGTGCCGAACGGGGCACCGGTGAGCATCACACCGACGCTGATCTGGTGGCGTTGCTGGATCTTGTCGAGGGTGGCGTCGGCGTGGGCGGCGCCCAGGTTCAGGGTGCACAGCAGGGCCAGCGCGGCGGCGATACGGTTGTTCATCATCAGGTCCTTTTCGGGGCAAATCAGGCGCCTTTGGCGCTCAGTTCTTGATGCAGCTTGACCAGCGTTGGCGAGGCCGGGGTGATGTGGTTGCTGGTTTCGCGTTCGATCAGCCAACCGCTGCGGTGCCAGCCTTTGACGATGCCGTCGAGGCGCGCTTGGGTGTCGGTTTCGCCGGTGCGGGTCCAGATCACCGAGGGCGCCGGGTTGAGTTCCGGGCCGATGGTGCGGTAGCCCTGCCACTCGCCGCCGCGGGCGATCAGCGGGTTGACCAGGGTGGCGTCGTGCACCGCGGCGACGCAGTTGTTGCCGCGCAGGGCCAGCAGGGATTCGGACGAGCCTTTGAAGGCTTTCAAGTCGGCACCCAACTGCACCAGCGCCGGGGCGTAGCTGCTGCCCTGGGAGGTGCACACGGCCTGGCCCTTGAGGTCGGTCCAGGTATGGTAGGGGCTGTCGGCCAGCACTACGGCGGTACCGCCGACGGTGTAGAACGGGGTGGGCACGTGGCCGAGGATCTTGTCGCGCTCGGCGGTCCATTCCATGTTGGCGATCAGCAGGTCGACCTTGCCTTGCTGCAGGAACTGCACGCGGTTGGCCGGCAGTACGGGCACCAGTTCGACCTCGACGTCGAGTTGCCGGGCCAGGTCGTTGGCCATGTCGACGTTGAGGCCGGTGGGCTTTTGCGTGGCCGGGTCGATGGAGCCGAACGGGCCGCCGGACAGGACCACCCCGACCACCACTTTGTGGCGCTCGTGAATCTTGTCCAGGGTGGCGTCGGCCTGGGCAATCGCCGACATGCTGACCGCTGCTGAAGCAATCACCGCAGCCAGCACTTGGGTGCGAACTTTCAATCGTACCGACATGAGCAACTCCCCTTCCATGCCGGAACTGCCGGCGCAATGGTGGGGCATGCTAGGGATTGCTGGGCAGCGAAGGAAATTCAAATATCTCATATTGTTATAACTTAAAACGCAGAGGCATCGGAAGACCTTAAAAAACCCCAGCAAACGTTGGAGTTTCTATATTTCACGCGGCGCTTTACAGCAAAACACATAATGCTTTCTAATGAATTATCCTCCATTACTAATGGTCACGGCCCCCTTCCCATGGTTCAAACCACCCTCGATCTCGAGTTGCTGCGCACCTTCGTCGCCGTCGCCGACCAGGCCAGCTTTGGCGCTGCCGGGCAGCATCTGGGGCGTACGCAGTCGTCGGTTACCCAGCATATGCAGCGCCTGGAGCAGCAAGTCGGCGTCAGCCTGTTCAACAAGCAGGGCCGGCAGAAGGCGCTGAGCGAGGCCGGCCGCCAGTTGCTGCGCCATGCGCGGCAGATGCTCGCACTCAACGACGATGTGCTCGACCGCCTGCGCGACAACAGCCTCAGCGGCATGCTGCGCATCGGCTCGCCCCACGACATCGCCGACACCATCCTGCCGCCGATGCTCAGCCACATCGCCCGCGCGGCGCCGAATCTGCGGCTGGAGATTGACGTCGGCCGCAGTCCGTTTCTGATGGATGACCTGCACCGCGGCAAGGTCGACATGATCATCTCGACCCGTACCGATCCGGCCCTGGAAGGCTTCGCCTTGCGCACGTCGCCGGTGTGGTGGATTTGCGCGGCGCAGTATCAGCACGACCCGGGGCAGCCGTTGCCGCTGGTGCTGGTGGACGAGCCGAGTATCTATCGGCGTATCGCTTTGGAGGCACTGGAGGCGGCGGACATTGCCTGGCGCCAGGCCTACCTGGCCTCGAACCTGATCGGCATCAAGGCGGCGGTGCGCGCGGGGCTGGGGGTGACGGCGCGGAGCATGGAGATGGTCGGGCCCGACATGCGCGTGCTGGGCGAGAGCGATGGGCTGCCGCGCTTGCCGGATGTGACGTACCACTTGTGGATCCGGCGCAATGCGGTGAATCCGTTGGTGCGCAAGGCTTATGATTTGATCCGCGGGAGCCAGGGGCTGTAGGGGCTATATGGATATGCATTTTGATTATTGGATATGTATTTTTTATATCGAATAGATTTATGCCATTCCAACACCATCAGGTCCTGCCTCCATGCCTTCCCTGCCCGCTCTACGCCAGTTGTTCGTTGCCACCCTCCTCGCCGGTGCTGCCTTCACGGCCCAGGCTGCGGACCTGACCATCGGTTACCAGACCGGGGTCGATCCCAGCAAGGTCCCGCAGGCCGATGGCGCTTACGAGAAGGCCACCGGCCAGAAGATCGACTGGCGCCGCTTCAACAGCGGCCCGGAAGTGGTCGCCGCCCTCGCTTCCGGCGATCTGCAGATTGGCAATCTGGGTTCCAGTCCGCTGGCCGCCGCCACTTCGCGGCAGTTGCCGATCGTGGCGTTCATCGTTTCGGCGCAGATCAATGCTTCGGAAGCCCTGGTGGTGCGCAACGGTAGCGGCATCACCAAGCCTGAGGACTTGATCGGCAAGACCATCGCCACGCCCTTCGTGTCCACTTCGCACTACAGCCTGTTGGGCGCGCTCAAGCATTGGGGGCTGACCAGCAAGCAGGTGAAGGTGGTCAATCTCAATCCAACCGAGATTGCCGCAGCCTGGAAGCGCGGCGATATCGATGGCGCCTTCGTGTGGTCGCCGGCCCTGGGCGAGATCCGCAAGACGGGCAAGACCTTGACCGATGCAGCCGAAGTGGGCCGTTGGGGTTCACCGACTTTCGAGGTCTGGGTGGCGCGCAAGGACTATGCCGAGAAGCATCCTGATGTGATCGCCAAGTTCGCCGGTACCACGCTCGATGCCTACGCCGACTACACCGCGCACAAGGCCGAGTGGACCGCCGACTCGGAGCAGGTGAAGAAGATAGCGCGCCTGACCGGTTCCAACGCGGCCGATGTGCCGGAGTTGCTGAGCGGATCGGCTTACCCGGACCGCGCGGCGCAGAAGAGCAGCGCGTTGTTGGGGGGCGGGACGGTGAGGGATATCGCCGCTACGGCTGAGTTCCTCAAGGAGCAGAGCAAGATTCCGGCGGTGTTGCCCGACTACAGCTCTTATGTCAGCAGCCAATACGTGCAGTGAGGTTCACCCCATGGCCACCCTCGAACTGAAGAACGTGAGCGCGCGCTATGCGGGCGCTGAGCAGCCGGTGCTCAAGGATGTGTCGCTGCGGCTGGAGCCTGACCAGTTGGTGGTCGCGCTGGGGCCTTCGGGCAGCGGCAAGACCAGCCTGTTGAACTTGATCGCGGGGTTCGTCACGCCTACCGGCGGCTCGTTGACGCTGGATGGTTTGCCGGTGCACGGCCCTGGCGCGGACCGGGGGGTGGTGTTTCAGGATGATGTGTTGCTGCCTTGGCAGGATGTGCTGGCGAACGTGGCCTTTGGGCTGCAGTTGGCGGGCGTTGGCCGGGCCGAGCGCGAGCGGCGGGCGCGGGAGTTGCTGGCGTTGGTGAATCTGGCGGGCTTCGAGGGGCGCAAGGTCTGGGAGCTGTCCGGGGGGCAGCGCCAGCGTGTGGGCCTGGCGCGGGCGCTGGCGGCCGAGCCGCGGGTGCTGCTGATGGATGAGCCATTTGGGGCGCTGGATGCGTTTACCCGCGAGCAGATGCAGGAGTTGCTGTTGAGTGTTTGGCAGCGTACGCGCAAGCCGGTGTTCTTGATTACTCATGATATCGAGGAGGCGGTGTTTCTGGCGACGGAGTTGATTTTGCTGGCGCCGCATCCGGGGCGGATCGTGGAGCGTTTGCAGTTGGATTTCGGCCGTCGGCATGCGGCGGGCGAACCGGCGCGGGCGATCAAGTCCGATCCGGCGTTTATCGCGACCCGGGAAAAGGTGCTGGCGCAGGTGTTTGCGCAGCAGGCCAAGGAGGCGGTATGAGCACGTTGGAATTGAGTGATGTGGAAGCGACTACGCAGGTGAAGACGCCGCGCACGGCGCCTACCGATACGCGGAGTATCAGTACGGTGACGGTGGCTGTGCTGATTCTGCTGTGGTGGGCGGTGACGCATTGGGGCTTTATCGACCCGCTGTTCTTACCGGGCCCTGGGGCGGTGCTGAGCAAGGGCTGGGATGTGCTTAATAACGGCTATATGGATGCGACGCTGTGGCAGCATCTGGGCTCGAGCCTGGGGCGCATTGGCCTGGCGTTGCTGGCGGCGGTGTTGACGGCTATTCCGCTGGGCGTGGCCATGGGGTGCAACCGGATTGCCCGGGGGATTTTCGACCCGATCATCGAGTTCTATCGGCCGGTGCCGCCGTTGGCGTATTTGCCGTTGATCGTGATCTGGTGCGGGATTGGCGAGTTGTCGAAGGTGCTGCTGATTTATCTGGCGATCTTTGCGCCGATCGCGATTGCTACGGCCAATGGGGTGCGCAATGTCGACCCGGCGAAGTTGCGTGCGGCGCGGTGTCTGGGGGCTAGCAGGACGCAGCTGATTCGGCATGTGATTTTGCCTAGCGCTTTGCCGGATATTTTGACCGGGCTGCGGATTGGGCTGGGGGGTGGGTTGGTCGACCTTGGTGGCGGCGGAGCTGATTGCGGCGACTCAGGGATTGGGGTTCATGGTGCAGTCGGCGGCACAGTTTCTGGTGACGGATGTGGTGATTCTGGGGATTTTGCTGATTGCGGTGATTGCGTTCGGGATGGAGCTGGGATTGCGGGCGCTGCAACGCCGGCTGGTGCCTTGGCACGGGCAGTCGCATGGGTGATGGCGAGGCGTGCCAGCCCTCAGCCGCGCCACCTGTAGGAACATAGCTTGCTCGCGATCGAACACTGTTGGAGCGAGCAAGGCTCGCGATGAGGCCCGCGCAGCCAGTACCTCCGCCAGATTTCTGATGCAGGTCTCTCTATAGATTCGGTCGCGCCCACTTGCCTTGGTGTGCGTATAGAAAGGTTGCCGGGTTCCGGGGGGCGGGCCTCCCTGGGCAGTTAGCTCGGTGTGGCTCTGCTTGCGAGCCGGCCTTGGGGCCCCCGCCCGCCCTTGGCCTGCGGGCTGATTGGGCGGGAACCCCAAGGCCGACTCGCAAGCAGAGCTTCGATATCGAGGCGCGGCTTCATACTTCAGCTCAGCTGTGCGATTACGCTCTCTGAGGACATCACTTCTGCATATTCGCCATCGAGTATTACCAGGGTCAGGTCGTGTACGGTCTTCGCGTCCCAGGACTTTCCATTGGCCCCGAGCACGGGTACGGCTGTGGTCGCATCTGCGGGGAGGATGATGCTGTAGCCAAGTGCTTTTCCTGCACGGACCGTGGCGTCCATGCTGTTGTGGATGACGACTCCCGTCAGCACCAACTGCTTCGCCTGCATGTCTTTGAGTACCGCGTCCAACTCGGTTCCGATGAAGGCACAGTTTTGCCGTTTGACGACTACGGTCTCCCCCTCTATCGGCGCGACCTCCTGCTTGATGCCATTCCATGGGCCATGGCTGTAGTAGCTAGATGCGGGGTTTTCCTCGTCATGCTTCACATGGAGCACCGGCCAGTGCTTGGATCGCCAGTGTTCAAGAAGGCGCTGGATCACCGCCAGGTAACCAGGGTTGCTTTTGCCATCCCAGTTCGGGCGGTCGATGGCATCTTGCACGTCGAGGATGATGAGGGGGATGGACGGTGTGTGAGCCTTCATGTGGTTCCACTTCATCGGGGCGGGTGCATAAGAGTTTTGCCTCAGTGCACCCAGTCTTCGTAAGCCAGCGCAGAAACGCGGCTGAATTCACGCAAATTGTTCGTGACCAACACGCAACCGGAAGCAATCGCGTGCCCCGCAATGGCGGTGTCATTCTCGCCAATGACCAAGCCTGTTTTTGTGAGTTCGAGCTTCGCCTCGATCGTCGCGTCAACTGCCCTTTGATCCCAAGGTAAGACTTCGTCCAGACGTTTTACAAACTCATCAACTAGCGTTTTATGCTTGGCCGATGCCTTCTTGCCGACCTGCCCGTAACGCATTTCGGCGTAGGTAATCGCTGAAATCACGATCCGATTGTTCCGCGCAACCTCTGCGGCCAAGCGCTGCAAAACGGACTCTGGACGTTCACGCATGATGAAAGAGCAAATGCAGGTATCAAGCATGTACGTGGTCACAGATTGAACCTGCCTTCATCACTGACAATGCTCGGGCGCTCTTGTAGAAAATCTTCATCAGCCTTAGGTAATTCAGCCAGCGACAGCCAGCTCGGGCGCACAGGTCGCAGGGTAATAGTATCGCCGCTGCGCGTGATCTCCAGCTCCCCGACGCCCTCATAAGCCATGTCGTTGGGAAAGCGAATTGCTTGATTCTTGCCGTTCTTGAAAATTGAGACAGTGCGCATAACGTGACTCCTGCATATGTCTGACATCTGCAATGTAGCGATGCAGCGATGCATATGCAAGACATATGGTCAATCAAATAGCAATCTTGACGGGCGCACAGACTGATTTCCGAGCCTAGCCGATCGGGCCTCCCTGGGCAGTTGGTTCAGCGTGGCTCTGCTTCCGAGCCGGCCTTGGGGCCCCCGCCCGCCCTTGGCCCTTCGCTGCGCTACGGGTTCCCTCGCTCCGGCGCGGTTCCGGGGGTCGCCACGACGGGCCGTCCCTGGCCTGTCGTGCCTCGCTCGGCATCCATGCCTCGCGCCCCCCTACACCGCGCCTGCACTCGGCCTGCGGCCTGGATTGGGCGGGAACCCCAAGGCCGACTCGCAAGCAGAGCTTCAATATGGAGGCGCGGCTTCAAGCTTCAGGTCAGCTGTGCAGTTACGCTCTCTGAGGAAATCACTTCTGCATATTCGCCATCGAATATTGCCACCGTCAGGTCGTGTACGGTCTTCGCGTCCCAGGAAGTTCCATTGGCCCCGAGCACGGGTACTGCCGTGGTTGCATCTGCGGGGAGGAGGATGCTGTAGCCGAGTGCTTTTCCTGCCCGGACCGTAGCGTCCATGCTTTTGTGGATGACGACTCCCGTCAGCACCAACTGCTTCGCCTGCATGCCTTTGAGTACCGCGTCCAACTCGGTTCCGATGAAGGCACAGTTTTGCCGTTTGACGACTACGGTCTCCCCCTCTATCGGCGCGACCTCCTGCTTGATGCCATTCCATGCGCCATGGCTGTAGTAGCTAGATCCGGGGTCTTCCTCATCATGCTTCACATGGAGCATCGGCCAGTGCTTGGATCGCCAGTGTTCGAGAAGGCGCTGGATCACCGCCAGGTAACCAGGGTTGCTTTTGCCATCCCAGTTCGGGCGGTCGATGGCATCTTGCACGTCGAGGATGATGAGGGGGATGGGCGGTGTGTGAGCCTTCATGTACCTCCATCTCCTTGAGGCGGGAACCACAAAATCAAGGAGCTCAGCCAAACCTCTTCGCATAGCTAAGTAGCTGCTTGTTGAGCTCATCGGCATTGGGCGCATAGTGCGCTTCGCGGTGGCAGCACGGACATAGCGCCACACAGTTGTACACCCGATCAGACTTCTCAACTCCTAGGATATGATGAACATCTAGAAAGCCTGGGAAGTCCCGACGCTTGCCGCATTCCTCTCGCTCGCATGCAAATCCCGCTCTTTCGAGTACAGCTCGACGCACAAGTGGATCACGACGAACTTCTGAACGAATTAGGGACACTCGCGCGCCTTCGTCACGACCCAGAGCCAAGTAGTCTGGAACGGCACAGTCGTCGTAAGTATCGTCGACTGGTCGCAACTCCTCCGCATGGGGAGTCAGCTTGGCTAGATCGGTCACACCCGGCCACTGCCACAGTGCATCGGCCACCTCGTGTCCAGTTGATGTTCGATCATCCTGCAACCACAGAGTTGGGCTGGTGCCATTTTGAGCGTGATTTTTCTTTGCCCGCCCTTTTAACCCGCGACGATGTAAGTCATCGCTAACCTCGCGCTGCCGGTTCCAAATTGCTGAGAGACATTCGATTGGAATGAGCGCGGCAAGGATAATGACACCTTCGTCGCGCTGTACGAGCAAGTTATGGGTGAGCCCGCGCCTAGTGTCTCGGGACGTGATGTGTTCTAGAGTCGCTTCCCATCCACCCGGCCGCAAGTGCGCTGCCAGCTGCGCTGCAGAATACTTCTTCTCATTCGGGTTTCGTCCATCGCGCCGCCAGCATAGCCGCACGCGCATGCTAAGCACTCGGCTATCAGGAGCTCGGATGCTGATGAACTGCTGAATTGCCACGCCCGTTTGGATTCGTTCGTCGGCGATGACAATGTATCCCCTATCAGTCAGGAATGGTGCTATTGCGTCCCTGGATAACTTTTCTGCAGCGTGACTCTCAGCCCCCCGGAACAGCCGGTCTCCGTTCGACATTTCTGATATTCCTGTAGTTGATCTAGGGTGACGTCTAGAGTAGGTGCGAGAAATCGCGCTACTTCCCTTGAGAAAGCAAGCAACTACTGAAATGACGTCTCAAATCATCACTGCGGCCGCCCGCATGAGAACCCAGACTCTTTAGAAGTCATTGGCCTTGAATGTCTTTTCGCCCAACTGATTGTTGCTGATTATTAACGCGCCCCGAGCTATAGCAAAAGTAGTGACCGCATCGCCATAGGACTCGGAGTTACGCCACCTCCCCCAACTATTCGTATCACTCAAATAGGTTCTCCACACCACGCGCTCCTTCTCAATCTTGCAGATGTATCGGAAGCGATCGCCGTCTGGCCGCTGGTATGAGATTAGCGGCTCATCACCTGGTTGCTCCAACTTCATCATTTTGCTCGGCCGGCCCATTTCGACCGAAATGGCAGCCTTGCATATGTCAGCGTTGCTGAACTCAGCCGCGCTTGCTGTGCTCAAAATCAAGATTCCGCACAAGGCGAGATAGGTGAGTTCAGGCTTCATAAGTTTCACGGTCCTTTGTATTAGCAATGTAGGAAGTGAGCATCGAGTTGTCCCTACGACATCCTTTCTGGCTGAGCATACTAATCTCAGTTAGCCGACCATCCGATTGTCTAATCTAGCCAGCGTCCACGAGCAAGCTTCAAGTAGCTAACAATAGCGCATGATCACGTGGACTTCAGTTGTTGCACACCCATTTTTTTCCGGGTGATCTGCCCCCCTCACTCCCAGTACGCTTCCGCCCGCCGCTGCCAATTCAGCGGCCGGGCTTGGAAACCCGCAAAGCAAAAGGCGCATCAGCGCTCCTGTCACATCTGCAGCGGTTTTTTATCGCCTGCGGATTTGTGTTATGGCAGCTGTGCGCGGGAGGTCTTCGGGCCTGCCGGGTGCCTTTTGCCCCGGTTTTCCAACCTGCGTACAGCTGCCACCCCTTCGCTTGGAAACGAACGTGGCAGCTCCACACTGCAAAGGGGATTCACCATGAGCTATACCCTCTCTGACGCCGATCACTACCAGCTGGAACAGACGCGCGATGCGATTCGCCTCCTCAAGCATACGGCGCAAAGCGCGACCGAAGGCGCGATGATCGAGACCGCGATACAACACTGGCCATACGTGGCGCCGTTGCTCAACGTGCCGCAAAATGAAGCCGAATATGACGTGCTGGTAGAGGCCCTGGATCAGGTTCAGGAAATCACCGGATACGACAACAATCACCCCCTGGACGGGCTGGTCAATGTCATGGCCGCGCTCATCGAGGCCTATGACCTGCGCGTGCGCCCCATGCCGCGGGCTTCAGGGCTGGATGTTCTGCGCTCATTCATGGAAGAGCATCAACTGACCCAAGCCGACTTACCCGAGTTGGGCAGCCAATCCACGGTGTCGCAACTGCTGGCCGGCAAACGCAAGCTCAACATCAAGCAAGTGCAAGCGTTGGCCAGCCGATTTGGGGTGAGCGCGGAGACATTTCTGGGTTGATCCGAGGAAGTAGGCGGCTTAGCTGCCCCACTCTCCTACCGCCGCTCAACCGCCATCCGCACCGCCAACCCCGCCAGCACCGTCCCCATCACCCAGCGCTGCACCACCGCAAACATCGGCCGCCGCGCCAGGAACACCGCGATCGAGCCGGCCGATATGGCGATCATCGCGTTCACGCACAGGCTGATGACGATCTGCGTGCTGCCCAGCATCAGCGCCTGGCCCAGTACGCTGCCGTTGGCAGGGTCGATGAATTGCGGCAGCAGTGAGAGATACATCACGGCGATCTTGGGGTTCAGCAGGTTAGTGAGGAAGCCCATGAGGAACAGCTTGCGTGGGCCGTCCTTGGGCAGGTCCTCGACCTGAAACGGCGAGCGGCCGCCCGGGCGGACGGCTTGCCAGGCGAGCCATAGCAGGTAGAGCGCGCCGCCGATGCGCAGGGTATCGTAAGCGTAGGGCACGGTGAGCAGCAGCGCGGTGAGGCCGAAGGCGGCGCAGAGCATGTAGACCACGAAGCCTAGCGCTACACCGCCCAGGGAGATCAGGCCGGCTGCCTTGCCTTGGCAGATGGAACGGGAGATGAGGTAGACCATGTTTGGCCCGGGCGTGAGGACCATGCCCAGGGCGATGGCGGCGAAGGCGATCAGGTTGCTGGCGTCGTGCATGGGCGTTGTCCGTGGCTGCAAGGGGGGCTGGCGAGCGTATCCGGGCTCGCGGGGGGCGGACCCAGTGTAGGCGGTCGGCCGCGCGTCGTCGTGCGAACTTCAGCGTGCGGTAGCTGATACCTCCGGTGGCACCCGCACAAACTCATGGCAATTCCCCCCACAACCGCCCAATAATCCAGCCACTCCCCCTTCACCGCGGACCGTGCATGGATAATTTGCCACCCCTCAGAGCCCTGCAGATATTCAACATCGTTGGGCGCTGCGGCGGCATTGCCGAGGCGGCGCGGCGCCTGGGGATTTCGGCCGGCGCGGTGAGCCAGCAGATGAAGCTGCTGGAGGAAAACCTCGGCATCAGCCTCACCGTAAAGGATGGCAAGCGCATCCGGCTGACGGCGGTGGGCGAGCGCTATCACCGCAATTGCGCCGCAGCGTTCGAGAGCCTGCAGGTAGGGCGCGCTGAGGTGGAACTGGCGAAAAATACCAGCAACTTGCGGGTCAGCGCGCTGCCTTCGCTGATGTCCAAATGGCTGGTCCCGCTGGTATTCAGCTGGCAGGATCAATTCCCCGAAGTCGATCTCTTCCTGGAGGCCCGCCACGCCGAGCCCGCCACCGATGGCTACGCTATCGACTTTCGCATTACCTACGGTGACGGGGTGCCGGATACGGGCAATGCCATTGAGCTGTTCCGCGACTGTATCGTGCCGGTCTGCAGCCCGACCTTGCTCGATAACCGTGAGCCGATCACGCACGCCGAACAGCTGCTGGACTTCCCGCTGCTGTCCGTGGATTGGCTACCCAGCTTCGCGTCGCCGCCGTCCTGGCGCGACTGGTTCGACGCCCAGGGGGTCGACTGCGCGCAGCTGAACGATGGCCATCGGGTATTTTCACTGTCCTCCATGGCCATCCAGGCCGCCATTGAAAGCCGCGGGTTCGTACTCGCGCAATACTCCATGGTGCGTGCAGACCTCGAAGCCGGGCGCTTGGTCATGCCCCTGGCCCGCCCTATGTTCCTGCCGTCGTCCTACTATCTGGTCTGGAGTAACAGCGCGTTCGAGAAGCCTTGGGGCCGGGACTTCCACCGCTGGCTGGTCGCGCGCGGCAAGAACCAACAAGACGCCAACCAACGCTTGTTCGTTTAGCTTTTCTAAACCATCAGCCAGTTTCGCTGAGCTTTTCTCTGCACTCGAAGTCGGCTATGTTGACGCCATGAGTTCACATAATAAATAGCCTGAGCACCGTCGCTTTTCCGTTTAGCTGCCCATCACTGCAGGTCGACTTTGCGCGCATTGCCGCGCGGACCGTCGCCCCGCGCCGCAAACGTCCATTCGGAAACGCCACCATGAAGAGACTCATCGCCACCGTCCTGCTTGCCGTCGCCTCCACCACCGCCCTGAGCAAGGACCTCACCACCATTCGTTTCGGTGTAGACCCGACGTTCGCCCCCTTCGAATCCAAGACCCCCCAAGGCACGCTGCAAGGCTTCGACATCGATCTGGGCAATGCCATCTGCGCGCAACTCAAGGCCAAGTGTGTCTGGGTTGAAACCGGCTTCGACAGCATCATCCCAGCCCTCAAGGCGCGCAAGTTCGATGGCATCCTGTCGGCGATGACCATGAACGAAGCCCGGGCCAAGCAGGTGGCGTTCAGCGACAAGCTCTACCAGTCCCCGAGCCGAATGATCGCCAAAGCCGGCAGCCCGCTGCTGCCAACCCCGGAATCACTGGCCGGCAAGACTCTTGGTGTTGCCCAAGGCACGACCCAGGAAGCCTATGCAAAAGCCAACTGGGCACCCAAAGGTGTGAACGTGGTGAGCTACGCCAACCAGGAACTCATCTACCCGGAACTGCTCAACGGCCGGATTGACGCAACCTTCACCGATGCCGTGGTCGGCGACCTGGGCTTTTTGCAGACCGCCCAAGGCAAAGGCTACGCCTTCGCTGGCGAGCCGGTCAGGGACGAAGCCATTCTGGGCCAGGGTGTGGGTATCGGCATCGAGAAATCCAACCAGCCGATGATCGATGCGATCAACTCGGCGTTGCGTGAGATGCACAAGAACGGCACGTACGATGCCATCCAGAAAAAATACTTCAGCTTCGATATCTATGGTGGCTGAGCACTCGTTTTCAAGGCCCAGATACGCGAGCCACTGTCATGACTAATGCATTTCCACGATCCCCCAGCTATTCAGGCCTGCGCGAGCGTTTCATGCAGGCCGCCACCCAAGCCGGCGCGGCGCTGTCGCGCTACGTTCACCCGCTGCCAGGGCCGTTCGGCGAGCCACTGAGCACCGATGTCGCCTGGCTGGGCAACCCACAGGCCAAGCGCGTGCTGGTGACGCTCAGCGGCACCCATGGCGTGGAGGGCTACTACGGCTCGGATTGTCAGAGCCAATGGCTGGAAACGTTCGACGCCAGCGCCCTGCCAGACGATGTCGCGATCCTGATGATCCACCTGATCAACCCCTGGGGCACCGCCTGGATGCGCCGGGTCAACGAAGACAATATCGACCTCAACCGCAACTACCTCGACTTCACCCAGCCGCTCCCCGACAACGCCGCCTATGCGGCGCTCCACGAGGTCTACACCTGCACCGACCTCGACGGCCCGTCGCGCGCCCAGGCCGATGCGCGCTTCGACGCGCTGGTCGAGGAGCATGGCTGGGCGGGGCTGATGGCGATCGTCGGCGCCGGGCAGTACCAGTTCGCCGACGGCTTGTTCTTCGGTGGCCACGGCCCAAGCTGGTCCAACCAGACACTCCGGCACATCCTCACTACGCACCTGGGCAGCGCCGAAGTGGCCATGACCTTCGACCTGCACACCGGCGCCGGCGATTACGGTCACCCGATGCTGATGACCATTGTCCAATCGCCTTACCCTGCCCTGGCGGATGCTCAGACGCTGTTCGGCCCGTGGCTCTATACCCTCATCACGGCGGCCAATACCTTGAGCGACACCGGCGTGGCCGCCACCTCCACCGGCTATACCTCGCAGGCCCTGCTCGATGCGTTGCCCCACGTGCACCTGATGCCGTTCGTGATCGAGTGCGGCACCTGGCCGGGCCCGCCCATGCATGCCCAATTGCGCGCCGACCACTGGCTGCACTTGCACGGCGATCCGCTTGGCGAGCAAGGGCAGCTCATCAAGCGCGAGTTGCTGGAGCAGTTCTATCCAGACGACAGCGACTGGCAGGCGGTAGTCGAGCTACGCACCCGGCAAATCTGGCAGCGGGCGCTGACGGCGCTGCTCGATCAGGACTACACCCCGAGCAAACCGCGGACTTCACCGCAGGAGTAACGCACATGTACTTACGCAACGCCTGGTACGTGGCTGCCAGCGAGAGTGAAATCGGCGATGGCCTGTTCCCCGCGACGTTGCTGGGCATGCCGGTGGTGCTGTATCGCCAGGCGGATGGGCAGATCAAGGCACTCGAAGACGCGTGCCCCCACCGCAAGCTGCCGCTGTCCATGGGCCGGCTTGATGGCGACCAGGTGGAGTGTGGCTACCACGGCCTGACCTTCGACGGCGAAGGTACCTGCACGCGAGCCCCCACCAGAGGCAGAATTCCGGCCCGGGCCAGAGTCCACAGCTACCCCGTGCAGGTGCGCTACGGGCTGGTCTGGCTATGGATGGGCGACCCGGCACTGGCAGACCCTGCCAGCCTGTGCGAGGTGCTCGAATGGGGCGACCCGCAATGGGGCCTCAGCCGCGGGGCCAGCATGACCGTGCAGTGCAACTACCTGTACATGACCGACAACCTGCTCGATCCCTCCCATGTCGCGTGGGTGCATCAGTCGTCCTTCGGCAATGCCGCCTGCGCGTCGGAGCCGGTCAAGGTGACGGAAACGGCCGAAGGCGTCATCGTTTCGCGCTGGATGAAAAACGTCGAAGTCGCGCCCTTCTATGCGCAGTTCGTGACCTTTGCGGGGCCTTGCGACCGCTTGCAGCATTACGAGGTCCAGTACCCATGCCAGGCCATCATCAAGGCAGTATTCACCCCCGCCGGCACCGGGCGCGATGACGGCCCGCAGCACGCGGATGTATTCCTCATGAACTCCTACAACTTCATGACCCCCGTGGACGAGCACGTCACCCGCTATTACTGGTTCCAGATGCGCAACTTCGACCCCGACAGCGAAGAGGTCTCGCGGCGCTTCGATGCCGATGTACAACATGCCTTCGCCGAGGACCGCTTGGTGCTGGAAGCAGTGCACAAGGGCATGCTCAAACCGCGCACGCCGCCGATCAACCTGCCCAGCGACGCGGGGCCGATCAAGTTTCGTCGCGAACTGGCCAGGCGGATAGCCGGGGAAGGCGCCGAGGATCTGCCTGCCGCTGATAGGTTGATAGCCACCGCGGCGTCGTGACCGCGGTGGAACCCAGGGTGCAGCAACGCCTTCAAGCGCTTTCTTCTTCCCTACGATGCGCCCACTGGTAAAGCGCCGGCAGTACCAGCAACGTCAGCGCCGTCGACGACAAGATGCCGCCAATCACCACCGTCGCCAGCGGCCGCTGCACTTCCGCGCCGGTACCGGTGGCCAACGCCATCGGGATGAAACCAAGCGAGGCCACCAGTGCGGTCATCAGTACCGGCCGCAGGCGGGTCAAGGCGCCCTCGCTGATGGCATCGTTCAACAGGCGCCCTTCCTCGCGCAGCCCTCGGATGAAAGAGATCATCACCAGCCCGTTGAGCACCGCAACCCCCGACAGGGCGATAAACCCCACCCCCGCCGATATGGACAGCGGGATATCCCGCAACCACAACGCCATGATGCCGCCGGTCAACGCGAAGGGAATGCCGGTAAACACCAGCAGGCCATCCTTGAGGTTGTTGAACATCAGGAACAGCAGCGCCAGGACCATCAGCAGGGCCACGGGCACGACGATCTGCAAGCGCTTGGCCGCCGACTGCAGCTGTTCGAACTGGCCACCCCAGGTGGTCCAGTAGCCGGGCGGTATCTGCACGTTGCGCTCGATACTGTCGCCGGCCTCCTGTACGAACGAACCCAGGTCACGGCCGCGCACGTTGGCGCTGACGATCACCAGGCGCTTGCCGTTCTCGCGGCTGATCTGGTTGGGCCCCAGCACCAGATCGAGGCTGGCGACCTGGGACAACGCGATGAAGCTGATCTGCTGATTGGCGCTGCCCGCGCTGGCCGGGACCGGGACCGGGATCAACAGGCTGGATAGCCCGGCGACGTCGGTTCGCAGCGTTTCCGCAAGGCGTACGACCATGTCGAAGCGCCGATCGCCTTCATACAAGGTGCCCGCCTGGCGCCCACCGACGGCGATGGCAATGGCGTCCTGCACATCGCCAACGTTCAGCCCATAGCGCGCGGCCTTGTCGCGATCGATGTTGATGGTCAGCACCGGCAGGCCGGTGGTCTGTTCGACCTTCACTTCCGAGGCCCCCGGCACTTTCTGCAAGGTGGCGGCGATCTTGGCGGCGGTCTGGTTGAGGACGTCCATATCGTCGCCCACCACCTTCACAGCGACGTCACTCCTCACACCCGACACAAGCTCGTTGAAGCGCAACTGAATGGGCTGGGAGAGCTCGTAGTTGCTGCCGGGCACGCTGGCGGCCGCCTGCTGCAATTCGGCAATCAGCGTCTCCCGTGACTTGCCAGGGTTTGGCCACTCACTTTGCGGCTTTAGCATCACGTAGCTGTCCGAGATGTTCGGCGGCATCGGGTCAGCCGCGATTTCCGCCGTGCCGGTGCGGGCAAACATGCGCTGCACTTCGGGGACTTTTTCGATGACCGCTTTTTCCAGGCGCTGCTGCATATCGACCGACTGGCTCAGGCTGGTACCAGGCACCCGCAGAGCTTGAAGGGCGAAATCGCCTTCACTCAAGCTCGGGATGAACTCGCTGCCCATGCGGCTGGCTGCGAACCCAGACGCCACGATCAGCGCCAACGCCATGGCGAACACCACGGCCCGATTGCCCAGCACCCACTTCAGCACCGGCGCATAGCGAACCCGCAGGGTGCGCATCACCAGCCCCTCCTCTTCCTTGACCTTGCCGGTCACGAACATCGCGATGGCAGCGGGCACGAAGGTCACCGAGAGGATCATGGCGCCGAGCAAGGCAATCACCACGGTGAAGGCCATCGGGTGGAACATCTTTCCTTCCACCCCGGCCAGCGCAAAGATCGGCAGGTAGACGACCATGATGATCAACTGGCCGAAGATCAGCGGTCGGCGGGCTTCCTTGGCCGCAGCGAATACTTCATGAAAACGTTCGGAGCGGGTCAACATGCGCCCGTGTTTCTGTTGTGCATGGGCCAAACGGCGAATGGCATTCTCGACGATCACCACCGCGCCGTCGACGATGATGCCGAAGTCCAGCGCGCCCAGGCTCATGAGGTTGGCGCTGACTTTGTTGGTGAACATTCCGGTGAAGGTGAACAACATGGCCAGCGGGATCACCATGGCCGTGATCAGCGCCGCGCGGATGTTGCCCAGGAACAGGAAGAGGATGGCGATCACCAGGATCGCGCCCTCGATCAGGTTCTTTTTCACCGTGGCGATGGCTTTTTCGACCAAGTGGGTGCGGTCGTAGACAGTGACCGCCCTCACACCCTGAGGCAGTGAGCGGTTGATGTCGGCCAGGCGTGCCGCTACCGCCTGGGAAACGGTGCGGCTGTTCTCGCCGATCAGCATGAAGACGGTGCCCAGCACCACCTCGCGGCCGTTCTCGGTGGCCGCTCCCGAACGCAGCTCCTTGCCGATGCCCACGTCGGCCACATCGCTGACCCGAATCGGCGTGCCCTGCACGTTAGTGATGACAATATTGGCGATGTCCTGCACGTTACCCAGCTGGCCCGGGGCGCGAATCAACAATTGCTCGCCGCCACGTTCCACATAACCCGCGCCGACGTTGGCATTGTTGCGTTCAAGGGCGGTCATCAGGTCATTGAGGGTGAGCTTGTAGGCCGCCAGCTTCCTGAGATCGGGGGCTATCTGGTACTGCTTGGCGAAACCGCCGATGGTGTTGATCTCCGCCACGCCTGGCACGTTGCGCAGCTGTGGCTTGATGATCCAGTCCTGAATCACTCGCAGGTCAGTCGGCGTGTAGGGCGTTCCGTCCTCCTTCACGGCGCCCTCGTCCGCTTCGACCGTCCACAGGAAGATTTCACCGAGGCCGGTGGAGATCGGCCCCATCAGCGCATCCACCCCTTCGGGCAGTTGACCCTTGGCGGCCTGCAGCCGTTCGCTGACCAATTGGCGGGCGAAGAACAGGTCGGTGCCGTCTTCGAAAATCACCGTGACCTGGGACAGGCCGGAGCGCGACAGCGAGCGCGTCTGCTGCAGGCCCGGCAGGCCGGCCATGGTGGTCTCGATCGCGAAGGTAATGCGCTGCTCCGTCTCCAGCGGCGAAAAGCCGGGGGCCGAGGTATTGATCTGCACCTGGACGTTGGTGATGTCCGGCACCGCATCGATGGGTAATTTCTGGTAGCTGGCAATGCCCAGCCCAGCCATCAGCAACACGGACAGCATCACGACAATGCGCTGCTCGATTGCGAATTGAATCAGCCGTTCAAACATGGGGGGGTACTCGTTAGGCGCGGGTCAATGGGCGTGTGCGGCGGAACCTTTGCCCAGCTCGGACTTGAGGATGAAACTACCGGCGGCAGCCACCTGCGCACCGGCGGCCAGGCCCTCTGTGACTTCCACATGGCCGCCGGCGCGCCGCCCGACCTTGACCGGCTGCAGTTGAAAGCCTTCGGCGTTGCGAACGAAGACCGAGGGTTTGTCCTCGACGGTCTGGACAGCGCTCTCGGGGACAGTCACGGGCGCGTTGACCTGGTCGGCCATCACGTCGATGGCGACGAACAGCCCTGGGCGCCATGCGCCTTGCGGGTTGGGTAGCGTGACGCGCACCGTGGCCGTGCGGGTCTGCTCGCCGAGCAAGCTGCCGACGTAGCCAATCTTGCCCTCGACTTCAGCATCGAGATCCGGGGCGGTGACCTTGACCGCTCTGCCGGCGACCACTCGGCTCAGGTCCTTGGGCGTGACGCCGAAGGTCGCCCACACGCGCGACAGGTCGGACAGGGTGAAGGCGTTGGTCGCCTCGCCCACCACTTCGCCGATGCCCAGATGCTTCTCCACCACTACCGAATCGAAGGGCGCGACCAGCTCGTAGCGATTGCCGGCGCCGAGGTTGTGGCCCGCGCCGATGGCACTGAGCTTCTGCCGCACGTTTGCCAGATGGATGTCTGCCTCCTGGGAGGCCTGGCGGGCCAGCAGGTAATCCTGTTCCGCCGAGATCTTGTCTACCCACAAGGTCTTCTCCCGTTGCAAGGTCAGGCGAGCGAGTTCCACCCGACGCTGCGCCGCACTCAATTCGCTGCGTTGATCGGACACCTGTTGGCTGGCGATAACGGCCAGTACCTGGCCCTTTTTGACGGCCTGGCCAAGCTCCACCTTGACGGCCTCGACCACCCCGCTGACCCGCGGAACGATATGGCTGGTGCGATCTTCATCGAAGCGAATCTCGCCCGGGAAGCTGACGGCGGTGCTCATCAGGCGCGGTGCAGCCTGGGCGATTTCAATGCCGGCGGCGGCGACCTGTTCCGCAGTCAGCTCCAGGTGGCCTTCCTCCTCTTCGTGGCCGCCCTCCTTGCCCTCATCGCCATGCGCTTGGCTGCCATGCCCGTGGTCGTCCTGCTCATCGCCGTGCTCATCGCCGTGCTCGGCAGTGGGCTTTTGACTCGGTGTTTCCTTGTGGGCCGGTTCAGACTGGGAGGGAGACGTTGCATTGCTCAACGCCATACTTCCCACGCCGATCACAGCGACCACCATCAGCCCTGCGGCCATAGTGCGTTTCTTGCTCATGGAGACTCCTGACAAACCAGTGCCTTGAGCGCGCCAAGCACGCTCGATAGGTGCATTCAATGAAAATCAAAGGGGGCGGTGCAGTGCACCGAGGTCGCCGTAGATGCGCGCTACGGTGACCTGGGCGTCGGTCGCCATGGCTAACGATTGCAGGTATTGGCCGCGCGCCTCGATCAGCGTGCGTTGCGCGTCGAGCACTTCCAGAAAGCCGAACTTGCCCATTTCGAAACCGCGCGTCGCGGTGTCGACGGCGTTCTGGGCAGAGGGCAGGATGACCTGGTTGAACGCGTCGACTTCTCGCGAAGCCGTGGCCCAGAGATCGAGCGCCGACTCGACCTGGGTGCGTAGCCGCAGCTCCACGGCATTGCGCAAATCACGGGCCTGGTCTGCGCGCCTGGAGGCCGACAGCACGTTACCCTGGTTACGATTGAACAGCGGCAGCGGCATGGATACCCCCACTACGTTGACGCGCTCGCGGTCCTCCCTGGCGTATTGGCTACCCACACTGACGGTGAGATCGGGTATCCGCTGCGCACGCTCCGAACCGAGTACCGCTTCCTGCCGGGCGATCTGGGCTTCGGCCAGGCGCATTGGCGCGGACTGGTTCAGTACGGCCAACAGAGGTTGCGCTGGCGGCAGCGCGTGCGCTGTCAACGGCTCTACCTCCAAGCGCTCAAAAACAGGGGTGGCGGCCCCCATCGCGTTGGCCAACTCGCGGTAACTGCTGGCCCGGCCCGTCTCGGCCCGTTTGACCTGCAAGCGGGTCTCGGCCAGCTGCACCTCGGCGCGGGTGGCTTCGACCGGAGAAGACTTGCCAGCGCGGATGCGGCCCTGCGCGACAGATAGGCCGCGCTCGGCGAGCTGCTGCGATGCCTGCGCCAGTTCCAGACCGGTTTGCGCCCTGGCCGCGGCATAGAACGCCTGCATCACATCAGCGCGCAGGTCGTTGGCACGACGCTCCAGCTCGATCTGCGCCGCGCTCTGGCCACGGGTCGCCAGGTCGATACGGGCGCCGCGTTTGCCACCCAGCTCCAGGGTCTGGCTGAGCAACACGGTGGTCGTGCTGGTATTGCGCCGGGTGTCCTCGACCTCCCAGGACAACTCCGGGTTGGGGATCAGCCCAGCCTGCACCCGGTCACCCTCCGCTACGCCGATTTGCCACCTTGCAGCCGCGAGCTCCGGGTTCTGCGCGAAAGCCGTGGCAATGGCGCCGGGCAAGCTCAGTGCTTGCCCGGCATGGATAGACACCGATATCGGCAAAAGCAAGGCGAACATCACAGCGGTAACGACCTTGGGTGCAATGGCACCCTTCGCCAGGCGAGAACTTCTGAATCCAGGCACTTGTACACTTCCCTAGAGGCTGAACAATGGCAACTCGTGATGAGCACGCGAGACTCCAGCCTGCATGACGGGAGTTGATGGCGAACCTTAGAAAACAGCGGCTAGCAGCAGGATTGCAGCAAAATTACAATTCTGTAATGTTAGAAATTTCAATTAAAGGAAGCCATAAAAATAGGCCCAGGCTGAAACCTTGAAACAGCAAGTAACAATTGCACCATCGACAACAAGTCGCCATCTTGGCGGCCCGCTGAACCTGATGGATAAACCTAGGAAATATCAGGAATTGCTGCTTGACTCTGTAGCGGCTCCAGGCTTCAGAATCGCCCTCCTTCGCCTAAAGACGAGTCAAGAACTGCAAGGCACAACTCGATAACGTCATCCATAAAACATCTCAGCATTAAGGAATTTTCTATGCGAATCCTTGTTATCGAGGACGAGCCAAAAACGGCCGACTATATGCAACAGGGATTATCCGAAAGCGGATATATAGTTGATATCGCTAACACCGGAATTGATGGCCTTCACTTAGCCCAGCACCAGCCGTACGACATCGTGATACTTGATGTTAACTTGCCGCTGATGGAAGGCTGGGAGGTTTTGCGTGCACTTCGTCAAACCAGTAATACGCGGGTCATCATGGTCACCGCGCGGGGCCGGTTGGAGGACAAGGTCAAAGGCCTGGAAATGGGCGCGGATGACTACCTGGTAAAACCTTTCGAGTTTCCCGAGCTGCTGGCACGCATCAGGTCATTGCTGCGGCGCAGCGAACAACCCGGCTTGCCCGAAGTGCTACGGGTGGCCGACCTGGAACTCGATCAAGGCCGGCATCGCGCCTTCAGGGGAACGCAGCGCATCGACCTGACCACCAAGGAATTCGCGTTGCTGCACCTGCTGATGCGCCACAGTGGCGAGGTCATGTCGCGCACGCAGATCATCTCGCTGGTCTGGGACATGAATTTCGACTGCGACACCAACGTGGTCGAAGTCTCCATCCGCCGCTTGCGCGCCAAGATCGACGAGCCCTTCGCGCACAAGTTGATCCATACCCTGCGCGGCGTCGGCTACGTGCTGGAGGCGCGGGAATGAGGGTCACCCGGCTGTCCATGCGCCTGGGGCTGACCGTCAGCGCGACCTGCACGATTCTGGTGCTGGTGATGGCGATGGTCGCCTACTCGAGCCTGTCGCGGCAGCTCGATCTACAGGCTCGCAATGCACTGACTGAAAAGCTGGGCCAGATCGACCACAGCATCATGGAAGGCGCGAACTCGATCGCCGAGGTGCTGCTCAATCCCCATGGCCTACGCGACCAGATTGTCGGCCACGACAACTTCACCCTCAATGTCCTCGATCTGGGCAACCCGCAGAAAGTATTGCTAAGCCTGGGCAGCAATGAGGGCCAGCCCCTGCCGGGTTCCGTGCAGAGCAACGTGGCTGGTGACTTCCTGCAGTTGACCAACCCTCAGGGGTTTGAGGAATTGGCCACGCTCCAGAGAATCCGCCTTGCCAATGGCGAAGCGGTGCTGGCCGTGCTCTCCCTGGACAGAAAAAACGACGCCTCGCTGCTGACCGCCTACGTGAAGTCCACGATTGTGGCCGTGCCGCTGATACTGCTGCTGGTCGGTGGCGGCGCCTGGTGGGTGGTACATCGCGAATTGAAACCACTGCGCACTTTTCGCAAGGTCGCCGCGAAGATTTCCGCCAGCGACCTCTCCCATCGAATGACCACCCAAGGCTTGCCAGATGAGCTGCGGGATCTAGCCCATGCCATCAACTTCATGTTTGATCGGCTCGATAACGACGTTCAGCAGCTGGCGCAGTTCTCCGATGATCTGGCCCATGAACTGCGCTCGCCCATCAACAACTTGATGGGCAAGGCCCAGGTCACCCTCGCCCGGGAGCGACCTGCGGCTGAGTACCAGCAGGCGCTGGAGTCTTGCCTGGAAGAACTGGACCGGCTATCCAAGATGGTTTCGCAGATGCTGTTCCTGGCCAGCGTCAGCCAGCCGCATTCACTGCGGGCTACCGGCATCGTTGAGCTTGCAGATGAGGTGCGCAAGGTCATCGAGCTGTTTTCGCTACAGGCGGAAGACCAGGCTATACAGCTCGACTGCAGCGGCTCGGGACAGGTGCTGGGCGACCGAATCATGCTTCAGCGGGCGATCTCCAACCTGCTCTCCAACGCCATTCGGCACAGTCCACCCGGCACGACCATTTCAATAACCGTCGCGGAGCGCAAAGAAGCTGTCGAGGTCGCGGTGAGCAACTGCGGCGAAGGCATCGAGGCCATACACTTCCCCAGGCTGTTCGACCGTTTCTACCGGGTGCACGCCAGCCGCTCCCGGCATGAAGGCGGCACGGGCCTGGGGCTGGCGATTGTGCGTACTATCATGACCTTGCACCGCGGCAGCGTGACGGTTGAGAGCACTCCCAACGGGATAACGGTCTTCAGGTTGCGGTTTCCTGGAGATGCATCGTAGTCACTGCCTGGTACCTGAAGGCCTGGAACAAGAAACAGATGGAACGGCACCTGAGGCGAACTCGCAGTCCCATTGCAAGCACGTTTACCCGCTATAACTCAATAACAATTCAGTCTAGGCACAGAAAAATTCATACCCGTATGATCTAAGCCAGCGGTACGCAGCACGCCTTCCACTGGCTCTTTTCCCGAGCCACTGCCGAACACTTCGGATGGCTTGCTCGCTGGGACAACGCCGCTAACGACACACGGCCTTATCCCAAGAAGCAGTAGACCATGACCGACCAACACCAAGCACAGCGCCCTGCCAACCCGTCCCGCCTATACCCCGGCGAGTGGCCGACCTGGATCGTGATCATCGCGGTCTATGGTGGCTGGCTGGGCATTCTTGGCGCCTACCACCAGGCGCTGTTGAACCTGCCGCTGGCCACCGTGCTGCTGGCGGTGTGGGCCGCCTGGTTCATGTCGCTGCAGCACGAACTCATCCATGGCCACCCCACGCGGTCGGCGCGGGTGAATGCGCTGTTCGGCTACGCGCCGCTGACGGTCTGGTACCCCTACGCGCTGTACCGCGATTCGCACCTGCTGCACCACACCGACAGCAGCCTGACCCTGCCCGACATCGACCCGGAAAGCACCTACGTTTCGCAAGCCCGCTGGCAGCAGGCCGGCCCCCTCAAGCGCCGCCTGCTGACCGTGCGCAAGACCTTTCTCGGCCGCCTGCTGCTCGGCCCGCCCTGGGGTGTGGCGGCGTTACTGACCAGTGAATTGCACACCATCGCCCATGGTGATTTCAGCCGCGCGCCCCTGTGGCTCGGCCACGGCGCACTGTGCGTCGGCATGCTGTACGGCATCCAGGACTTCACCGGCATCCCGGCCTGGTACTACTTGCTGGCCGTGACCTGGCCGGCCCTGTCCTTGGCCTCGGTGCGCTCCTTCTACGAACACCGCGCCCAGCCCATGGTGCCCGAGCGCACGGTGATCAACGAAGGCGGCTGGTTCACCCGCGTGCTGTTCCTCAACAACAACCTGCACGCCGTGCACCATGCACGCCCGGACGTGCCCTGGTATTCGCTGCCGGCGTTCTACCGCGCCCAGCGCGCCACCTTTCTCAGCCACAATGGCAACTTCCATGTGCCGGGCGGCTATCTTCAGTTGTTGCGCCAGTACGCCTGGCGACCGGTCGATGCACCCGCCCACCCCGCCGTGGAGGAGACTGCCTGATGAGCACCTGGAAAGTCGCGCTGCCGATGTATGGGATTACCGCAGAGCTGCGTGAAGCCAATGCCGCCTTTCTGCGGCTGTTCATCGAGGCGCTGGAAGGCCTCGGCTGGCGCGAGCCGGTGCGTATCGTCGAGGTGGATTTCGCCCATATCGACGCCCATTGGCTTGACCCGCACCTGCTGCTGTCGCAGACCTGCGGCTACCCTTTGATGACCCGGCTGAACCGCCAGGTGCGCCTGCTGGCCGTGCCCTCCTACCGCGCTGAAGGCTTCAGCCGCTCGCAGTACAGCAGCCGCTTGATCGTGCGTGCCAGCAGCGGTTTCGCAGCCTTGGCCGAACTGCGCGCTGCCGTGGCGGTGATCAACAACGAAGACTCCCATAGCGGCATGAACGCGCTTCGCCACTCGGTAGCCCCTTTGGCCAAGGGCGGCGTGTTCTTCTCCGACGTACTGGTGTCGGGCGGCCACGCGGCGAGCATCGACGCCGTGCGCGAAGGTAAGGCCGATGTGGCAGCGATCGACCCGGTGACCTGGGCCCACGTGCTCGATGCGCGTCCGGAACTGCAGAGCCAATTGCGCACGGTGGGTTGGTCGGCGCCGGCACCGGGGCTGCCCCTGATTGGCTCGCGGACGCTGAGTACCGAACAGGTCAGCGTGATTCGTACCGCGCTGTCGAAGGCGCTGCGGCGCGATCCGGCGCTGGCGAACCAGTTGCGCCTGCGCGGTTTTTACAACGCCAGCTGGTCGAGCTACCAGCGCATCGTCGAGATGCAGGAGCAGGCCGGCAACGTCCGTTTGGCGCGCGCTGCAGCATAAGCTTTTACCCTCCCTTCAAGACCGAAAAGGCCATCCCCCGAATGCACCTGGACCTGCGGCAACTGCGCCACTTCATCGCCCTGATAGAGCACCGCAATTTCGGCCTCGCCGCGCAGTCGGTGAACATTTCCCAATCCGCTTTCAGCCGCAGCATCCAGGCCTTGGAGCAGAGTTTTGGCGCGCGCCTGATCGACCGCACCCGGCAACTGGAACCGACCAAGAAAGGCCTGATCGTGCTGGAACACGCGCGGCGCATGATCGGCAACGCCCACGACCTGATCAACTCGGTGCGCCAGTTCAACGAACGCGATGCCGGTGAGCTGTCGTTCGCCTGTGGGCCGGCGCCGGCGGCGTGGCTGATGCCCCAGGCGCTGGGCCTGTTCACCCGGCGCCTGCCCAAGGTGCGCCTGCGCTTTCACGTCGACAACTGGCAAGCCCTGGCCCAGCGCCTGCAGGCTGAGGAATGCGAGTTCTTCGTCGCCGACGCACGCAACTTCGAACACGATCCAGACTATCGCGTGCAGCTGCTGAGCCAGCATCGCTGGGGCTTCTGCTGCCGTCGTGAGCACCCGCTGGCGGCGTTCGACGAGGTGACCGTGGAGCAGTTGTTCAGCTATCCACTGGCCGGCACCGTGCGCCCGCCCAACCTGCGCAAGGCGCTGGTGGAGCTCAGCGGCCGGCCGGATTTTCAGACCAGCATCGAGTGCGACAACGGCTACAGCCTGGTCAGCGTGATCGAACACTCCGACGCCATCGGCACTACCAATGTCAGCCACAACAACCCCTATCTGCGCCAGGGGCTTAAGCTGCTGAACGTGCGCGGGCTCGATCCGCAGGCGGCGGAATTCTTTACGCACTATGGGGTGGTGAGCCGGGCGGGATACAAGCTGTCGTTCCTGGCGCAGACGCTGGTCGATGCGTTCTTCGAGGCGGATGCGGCGATGCAGGCGTTGGAAGGCGGCACGCAGCAGGCAGAGCTGGGGGAATTGTGATGTGCTAGCAGGGCCGGCCTCATCGCGGGCATCGCCCGCTCCAACGAGGCATGTGGTGGGCCTTAGGCTTAGCGCTGGACCTCCTGGAGGGCTTGCACACTGAAGCGGCTGATCGCCTGGCGCGACCACACCGAGCGAAAACCGAAGTAGCCTGGTGCTGGCAGCTTCGCCAGGGCCTGGCTGAACAGCTGCCGGTCGTCTACCCAGTATTCGGTGGCGCCGGCGTTCACATCGATACGAATGCGATAGATGCGCCCCGCTTCCAGCAGGTCGGCGGCGTGCAGGCGTTCGCCCAGCAGCGGCCGTTCGGCGCTGCCGTCATAGTGGCGAAAGCGTGTGGTGGTGTTGCCGTTGCCGCCCATGCCCACGTAGTAGGTAACCAGCGAATCGTAGGATTCCAACACCCCGTCACGGGCGTTCAAGGCGGCGCTGCCGGGCTCGTGGGCGGCCCAGAACACGTTCATGTCAGAGAGGCGATCGTTCGCCTCCCCCGCTACCAGCACCTGGCGCAAGAACTCGATGCGGTAGGCGCCCTGCAGCGGTTGCTGCAGCCAGACCGTCATGCCGGCGCGGGTGTCCATGATCAGCCGCCCTTGCTCGGTGACCACCTGGGAGTGCTGCGGTTGTTCGGTTTCGACCCGCCAGCGGTGGCTGTCGAATTGCTGGAAATCCTCTTCGAGGATGACTGTGCCTGGTTGCCTGAGGCTCGCCGTGGAAGTGCTCGGGTGCGGCATGCAAGGAATCTCTGAACGGTGAAGGTTGGGCGAAGCGCTCACTGCGGTGTGCCGTCCATGGCCAGCAGCGCCATGGCGCTCAGGCCCCATTGCGCCACGGCATTGGTCGACAGGTTGGCCGCCAGCGAGGTGTCGGAATGCTCATCGATCACCGAAACCGGGTCGGGCTCGTTGAGGCCATGCAGGTAGGCCGGCGGTTCGATACGGTGCAGCCTGCGGTTGGGCCGCGGGATGCCGCCGTTGCCGGCGAAGAACTCCTTCCAGGCCCGGGCCTTGAGGGCCGGATCCTGCAGGCGGTAGCCGGCGAAGGCGGTGAGCCGCGCATGCCCCTGGGCCAGGTTGAGGTTTGCCAGTGGCGCGCCGAGGGTGGCCTGGTGCTCCTTGACCGAAGCGTTGTACAGGCGGCAGTAGTCGAGCCAGGCCTGGTCGAAACTGGCCGAGGGCAGCAGTTGCACCAGCTCGCTGCAGATCTCCGCCAGGCCGAACACGGCCGACAGGTGCGACACCGTGAGCTTGCCGCTGGTGTCGATATCGAAGCGGCCGCTGTCGAGGTTCATGTTGGCCACGCCGGTGAAAAAGCCATGGGGCTGGGCGGCGATGCTTTCCATGCTGTTGAGCAGGCGCCGGGCCACGGCCGGGTCGCCGCTGCGCTCCCAGTCGGTCAGCCAGGCCGCGGCGATGGCGCCCCAGTCGGTGCCGAAAGACACGCTGGCATAGCCATCGCGGGCGTCGCGCTGCTGGCCGACCTTGCGCCCCGGCACCACGTCGCGCAGGGTGCGCACGGCTTCGATCTGCTCTTTGAGCAGGTCGCCGACGCGCTCATCGGCGGTCAGGTAGTAGAGGAATCGGCGGTTGGCGGCGGTGGAAATGCGCAACTGCTTGGCGCTGTCGCCCCAGTGCTGCACGTTGTGGCGCGAGCCCAGCGGGGCGAAACGGCCGATGTGGTGCACGTCCACTTCACCGGTGTGGCGGGTCATGGCTTCGGCCATGCGGAACACGTCGTGGCGGCCGGTGCGCAAAAAGTAGTACCACAGCCACAGGTCGGTGCTCAGTTCCGAATTGTCCCAGGCATAACCACCTACGTCGTAGCGCCACACGTGGCGTTGCTCGTCGTAGGTGTGCATCACGTCGCCGAAATCCCAGAAGCCGTACCATTTGCGCTGTTCGATTTCGTCGCGGTAGAACTCGAAGTACCACTGCAACTGCGCTTCGACCTCCTGCTGGCGCCCCGTGTCCTTGGCGCCTGGCGCCCAGCCGGGGCCGAACACCCCGGCGGCGTGCAGGCGTTCGGGGGGCGCGACCAACAGCGGCGGTTCTTCGATGCGCTGGGCGATCAGCTGCAGCTGCCGGGCGCTGGGCGTGGCCGCGACGAACTGCAGCTCCAGCTCACTGGTGCGGGCTACCCCCAGCGGCGTGGCGAAACCGGGCTCGTAGTCCTCGTAGGTGATTTCCAGCGCTTCGCGCTGCTTGGCGAAGGTGTCTTCACCCAGGCCGTCGTGGTAGTGGCGCAAATCCATCGGGCCCGCTTGCGGCGCCCACAGCCACAGGGTCACCTGGGCCTGTTCGGTATGGGCGTTTTCGATGTCCAGCTGCGCCGGGTAGCTCTGCCAGAAATGCCGCAGGCCGAACACCACGCCGCCCGTGGGCGAGCCCAGGTAGCCAACGCCAGCGGCGCGCTGGCCGGTGGCGCTGTGCAGCCAGCTGTGGCCGGCCGCGGTGCGCTTGCTGATCTGGTAGCCGTCCGGGTGCGCCTGCAGCAGGCGATAGCTGCCGAACGCCGGAATGTATTGCAGGCGGCTGGACACCTGGAGGGCGAAGCTTTCTAGGGGGCCGGCGCTACGGCCTTCGACCTGGGCGCGCATGATCACGTCGCCGGGGTTGCGACGCAGGCCCGTCAGGCCGCGTACCGCTTCGGCGAACACGCCGCCCTCGGCGCTGACGAAGCGCACATGGCGGTCGTACAGCGGCGCGTCCAGGGGCGTGGAGAAGCGCAGGCCGACGCCGCTGATGAAGTCATGGTCTTCGTCGATGTCGACCACCAGGGTGTGGACGATGCGCAGGTGCTCGCTGCCCGCGTAGGCGTAGATACGCACCACGAACGGCAACAGGGTAGCGCTGCCGTCGAGCAGGCGATGGTTGCCGTGCAGGGCGACCACGGCGCGCACCGGGCCGCGTTGCTCGATCACCGCCTGGGTGATGTCGCTGCGGTACTGGCGCACGCTGGTCGCCGGTTGATCGGGGTCGTCGCGCACCTGCAAAATCAGGTGGCCGTCGAGCAGGGCTAGACGTCCCTGGCGTTCGACGCGGGGCAACAGGTTGGTGCCGCTGCGGGCGATGGTGCAGTGCAGCAGGCCGGTGTCGATATGGATCAGGCCGTCGCTTTCGCTCACCAGTTCCGGGCGCACCGGGCTGAGTGCCGCTTGCGGCTGCAGGCGGTATTGAGCACTCGGGCGAGCTTGCGGGCCAATGGCGTGGGCGGTCCATTTCAGGCTGCCGTCGGGCCAATAGGCCAGCGGCCAGGACTGCAGCTCGGGCACCGCACCCTCGCTGGCCGACAGGCTAAAACCGCTGCCGGCGGGCACCTGGCCGCGGGGCCAAGGGGTGCCCCAGGTCACCCCGGCGACCGAGCCGGGAACTTGCTGGCCCAGCCAGCCGAGGGTGGCGCCGCTGGCCACTGCCGGCTTCAAGGCACTGGCCGTGGTGGCCTTGGCCAGGAACGGTGCGGCGCCCACCACCGTGGCCGTGGCGCGGATGAAACCGCGCCGGCCCAGTACGAATTCACTCATGGTCACTGCTCCTAGAAATCGTAGCCGAGGGTCATGCCCAAGGTGCGCGGCTCACCGAGCACGCCGAAGGCCGAGCCGTAGTCGCCGGTGTTCATGGTGCGGTAGTAGCGCTTGTTGGTCAGGTTGTTGACCCACAGCGAGGCGTTCCAGCTGCCGTCGCCGTACTTGCCGCTCAGGCCGGTGGAGGCGCTCAGCAGGCCATAGCCGGGCACGCGGGTGAACTTCGAATCGTCGACCGTGCCGTACGACCAGGTGCGGTACGAGTAGCGCCCGGCGACGAACGCCTGCAGCGCGTCGAAGGTCTGCCACTCATAGCGGCTGGTGACGTTGTAGGTCACCTTCGGCGAACGGAACACGCGCTGGCCGCTCAGGTCGCAGGAAGCCGGGGCGTTGGGCGCCAGGCTGATCTCGGCCGGGCATTTGCCGTCCTTGAAGTCCAGGTACTTGTTGTCCAGCAAGGTGCCGTTGAAGTTGATGCTCAGGCCGTCCAGCGGCTTGAGCGAAAGGTTGGTCTCCAGGCCGCGCGAGCGCATGGTGCCGGCGTTGATGAGGTAGCTGCTCTGGCTTTCGAGGTCGTAGGCGGTGGTCTGGAACTTGCGCACTTCGGAGTAGAACAGCGCCACGTCCAAGCCGATGCGGTCGTCCAGCCAGTGGCTCCTGAGCCCCAGCTCGCCGCCGCGGGTGCTTTCCGGGTCGACCAGCAGGCTGTCGTAGCCGGCCTTGGCGGCCGCCCCCGACGACACGTTCAGGCCACCGGACTTCTTGCCATAGGCCAGGGTCGCGTAGCCCTGGAGGTTGGGCAGGAAGTAGTAGCTGAGGTTGACCATCGCCGCCGGCAGCTGCTCGTACTGGTTGAGCTCGCCGGAGTCGAAGTCGCTTTTGTTGACGCGGCGGAACGAGCCGGATTTTTTCTCGTAGCTGTCGCGCACGCCGGCGGTCAGGTCGAGCTTGTCGCTCAGGTGCCAGGTGCCCTGGGCGTAGAGCGAGAACACGCTGTCGTCGACCTGCCCCCAGCGCTTGACCTCCTTGCCGGTGTTGACGTTGCTGCCGTAGTACTGGGTGGTCTGGTTGCCGGCGGCATAGAAGTCGTGGGCGAAGGTGTCGAGGTTTTCGCCCCAGTAGGTGGCGCCCAGCGCGTAGTCGAAGAACTCGCCCTTGGGCGAATCCAGGCGCAGGTCCTGGGACCAGATGCGGTCGCGAACGTCGGCGCCGCTGCCGGAGAAGATCGGCACATCCAGCGCATCGGTGGCGTTGGGCTGATAACCGAAATAGCGGAACGACGTGACCGAGCGCAGGTTGTAGCCGTTGGCCAGGCGCCAGTTGGCCTCGGCCGACAGCCCGCCCTGGCGCACGTAGGCCTCGTTCTCGGCATCGGTATTGACCTTGTAGCCACCGCCCACCACATGGGCACCCACCAGGTTGGCGCGATTGAGGTAGGGCACGCTGCCGTTGATGGCGTAGGCCTGGTCCAGCACGGCAACCGGGTAACTGGTGGAGGCGTTGTAGTCGGCGATCAGGCGCAGGCTGAAATCATCCGCGGGCGTCCACAGCAGTTGCCCGCGCACGCCGTCCTGGTTGCTGCCGCCCAGCTCGTGACCGGTGTAGAGGTTCTTGATATAGCCGCCCTTCTCCGTGTGCGAGACATTGATGCGCCCGGCCAGGGTGTCGGTGAGCGGGCCGGAAAACATCGCTTGGGTCTGGGTGTAGCCGCGCTGGCCGATGGATTGGCTGATCGAGCCTTCGGGAGTGAAGGTCGGCTTGCGGCTATGGATGTCGATCGCGCCGCCGGTGGTGTTGAAGCCCTTCAAGGTGCCTTGCGGGCCGCTGAACACCTCGGCACTCTCGATATCCAGCAAGTCGTTGGAGAGCATGCCCGGGCGGCTGAGGTAGACGTTGTCGAGGAACAGGCCGACGCTGCTGGGCATGCCGATGTTGATTTCAGTGCCACCCCCGTCACCGACGCCGCGAATGGTCAGGCGTGTGTCGAAGGGGTCGTTGTTGGCCACGTCCAGGCCCGAAGCGATCTGCTGCAGGTCTTCGAGGCGGTAGATGCCTTGCTGTTCGAGGGTCTTGCCGGTCAGTACCTGGGTCGAGGCCGGGGGCTGCTGGCTGTCGACCTGGCGGATGCCCTCGACCTGCACGGTGGCCAGTTGGCTGGTGGCTTGTTCGGCAAGTGCCATGCTGGGAGCGATTGCCAAGGCGTGGCCGATGGCGACGCCGGTCATCAGGGGCAAGTAGTGGTAACGGCTGAGTCGTTTCATGCTTGTTTCCAGTGTGCGCAAAAGGCCAGCCGCGAGGGCGGCCTGGCGGGCAGATCAGGGTTCAGGGAGCGGTCTGTTGCAAAAATTGCGGGGCGAGCCATTGCCCGACGTCGACGTCGCGACGAATCAGGCGCGCCTCCCGCGCCGCGTTGACATCGGCCTGAAGGCGGGCGACGAAAGCCGCGTCCAGTTCCGGCGACACCACCTCGGCCAATGGTGCCGAGGCGTCGAGGTCGGCGCGCAGCAGGGCCGCCGGGTAGCCGGTCTGCTCGGCGGAGAGCTGGATATAGGCATCGCGGTTTTGGGCGGCCCAGGCGGCGGCCTGGCGTTGGGCGGCGACGATGGCACGTACCCAATCGGGGTGCTCGTTCAGCAACCGACCGGACACCAGTACCAGCCCGGACAACTCGCCGGCACCGCCCAGGCTATGGGTGGAAAACGGTACCTCGGCTTGGCCACGATCACGCAGGGCGAGGATGTTCAGGCCACCCCAGGTGGCGTCGATCTGCCGGGCGCCGAGGGCGGCGCTGGCGGCGGCGAAGTCGAGGTTGATGACGTTGAGGTCTTTCTCCGTCATCCCGGCAGTGTGCAGTGCGGCGGCGAAGGACAGTTGCGCCGCGGTGCCGCGGAACAGCCCGACGCGCTTGCCACGCAGGTCGGCCACCGTACGGATCGGCGACCCTGGTGCTACCGCCAGATAATGGTTGCCACCGCGAGCGGCCGCAGCGATCACGCGGGTGTCGAGGCCTGCCGACTTGCCGACGATGCTGCCCAGGTCGCCGAGGTAGCCGACATCCAGCTGGCCGTTGGCGAAGGCTTCGTTGATCAGCGGTGCGGCGCCCTTGAAGAAATGCCATTTCACCGTCACGCCCTGGGTGGCCAGAAGCTTCTCCAGGCGTTGTTGACTGTGGATCACGTCCACCAGGCCGCCACCGGCCGGTTGGGCGCCGGCGCCAATGTCGGAGACGGCAATATTCAGTTCGGCGGCGTAGCTATGGCTAGCGACCAGCATCGCCAGGCCAATGCCGGCCAGCAGCTTGAGCAGGATTCGAGAAAACGGGGGCATGGGAACAGGACGACTCCGAAACCGGACACCCCTCGCCATGAGGGATGTCGACGGCGTCGTTAAACCATAATGAACACACCGGGGATAAATACCTGAAAGTCTTATGGTTATGCTTTCAAGATATAAACAAGGCGCATCAAGGGCTGGGAAAGTTATGTGCAAAGCGCAAAAAATTTGTGAGTGCAATGCATTGGCCACATGACCTTGGCCTGGGGTCTACTGCCGCCCCGAACTGCCCACACGACCCTTTCGATGCCCGCCCACTCTCCCGCTGTCGGTGTCCAGCCGTTGGCACCGACGTTGATGCTGGTCGCCCTCGCCCACAGCATCAACGACCTGCTGCAAGCCGTACTGCCATCGCTGTACCCATTGCTGCAACAACAATACCGGTTGAGCTATGGACAACTAGGCGCCATCACCTTGGTGTTTCATCTGATCGCCTGCCTGTGCCAGCCCGCGGTGGGCTGGCTCACCGACCGCCGCCCCTGCCCGCGGTTACTGCCCTGGGCGATGCTGGGCATGTTGGCGGGCATGCTGTGGCTGGGGCAGGCGAAGGGCTTCGGCGACCTGCTGGGGGTGGCGGCGTTAGTGGGCCTGGGCTCGTCGATCTTCCACCCCGAGGCCTCGCGGGCGGCGCGTGCTGCACTGCCGGCGCGGGCGGGGCTGGCACAGTCGGTGTTTCAACTGGGCGGCAACGTGGGTTCGGCGGCCGCACCGTTAATGCTGGCGCTCTTGCTGAGCGTTCCCATGGCGTGGATGAGCCTGTGTTTGGCGGCCCTGGCTGTCACCGGCTTCGGCCTGCTGTGCAGCGCGGTGCGCGCCGCTGCCAAGGGTACGGTGCAAACGGCCAGACGCGCGGCCAGCCCCCTGGCTGCGCTGCCGCGGCGGCGCAAGGCCGGTGCGTTACTATTGCTGACCCTGCTGATCCTCTCCAAGTACGTGTACCTGGCCTGTGTCGCCAACTTCTATACCTTTTTCCTGATCGAGCGCTTTGCCGTGTCCATCGCGCAGGCGCAGTTCTATCTGTTCGTCTTCCTGCTGGCGATCACCCTCGGCACCCTGGCTGGCGGGCCGCTGCTGGACCGCCTCGGGCGCCAACGGGTGATCATGGTATCGATCCTCGGTGCCTGCCCGTTTGCGCTGCTGCTGACCCAGGCGCCGCTGTGGCTGGCGGTGGCGCTGTCGGTGCTGGTGGGCGTGTTCATCGCCTCGGCGTTCGCGGCCATATTGCTGATGGCCCAGGATCTGCTGCCGGGCCGTGAAGGCTTGGTGGCCGGCGCGTTCTTCGGTTTCACCTTTGGTATCAGCGGCATGGCGGCCGCCGGGCTGGGCGTGTCGGCGGATCATTGGGGCGTGGTCGCCACGTTCAGCGTCGCCAGCGCCCTGCCGTTGTTGGGCGTATTGGCCTGCTGGTTGCCAAAGGATTAAGTAAATAACCAGAGGTTATTTATTGAGGGCTTTTAATTTCCTTTAGCCTTGCCCGAGCCGGCACTGCCATGCACCCAACGCATGTGGATTATGCCCGCAATGCATTAGCCACATAGCCGCCGCCCGGTTTAAATCCCGTGCATATCCACCCCTGAATTGGCGAAGCCCCTCACCGTGTCAGCCCTGCAACCGCTCGACCTCGCAAACCCGCCCGCGCGCCTGCGCTGGCCCACGTTCAGCCGCCACCTGTTGCCCTGGCTGGTGCCCTTCGGCGTTCTGCTGCTGTGGTGGTTGGCCAGCCATCGGCACTGGATGAGCCCGCAGATTCTGCCGTCCCCGGAAGTGGTGTGGAGCAGCTTGCTGGAACTGGCCGGTGGCGATCTGTGGAGCAACCTGGAGATCAGCCTGGGGCGCCTGGTTCGCGGCGTGCTCGCCGGTATCGCCCTCGGCGCCGTGCTGGGCGCTTGGCTGGGCGCCAGCCGCCGCGCCGAGCGCATGGTGCTGCCGACCTTCACGGCGCTGGCGCAGATTCCGACCCTGGCCTGGATTCCGTTCTTCATGGTCTGCTTCGGCATCGGCGAGGCGCTGAAAATGGCCGTGCTGATCAAGGCCGTGGTGGTGCCGGTGATGCTGCATACGCTGGTGGGCGTGCGCGATGCGCAACCACGGCTGCGCGAGGCCGCCACGGTGTTGCGCCTGTCGCCGGCACAACGCTTGCGACGGCTGGTACTGCCGGCGGCGCTGCCGTCGTTCATGGCCGGCGTGCGCCTGGCGCTGTCGACCGGTTGGGCCTCGTTGCTGGCGGTGGAACTGCTGGCCTCCAGCGAGGGCCTGGGCTACCTGATGGTGTGGGCGCGGCAACTGTTCATGCTCGATATCGTGTTCGTCTGCATTCTGCTGATCGGCGTGCTCGGGGTGGCATTCGACCGCGGTATCGGTTGGCTGGACCGGCGCCTGGTGTTCTGGCCCCATGCCGGGGTCGCGCAATTGCCCCGCCAAGGTGCCGACAGCTGGCGCGAGCGGGCCCTGGCCTGGGTGCTGCCAGTGGCGGGCGTGGTCCTGTGGCAACTGGCGAGCGTGGGTGAATGGGTCGACCCTAATTTGCTGGTTTCGCCTTGGCGCGTGCTACAGGTGACGTTGGCCGGGCTGGGCGATGGCAGCCTGCTCGGCGCCATGGCCATGAGTTTGCAGCGCACTTTGGGCGGCCTGTTGATTGGCGGCGGCCTAGGTTTTGTGACCGGCCTGCTACTGGGCTTGTGCCCGCGCGCCGAACGCCTGCTGGGGCCTAGCTTCAGCGCCCTGCGGCAGATCGCGATCTTCGCCTGGGTGCCCCTGATCACGGCCTGGTTCGGGCTGGGCGAAGGCGCCAAATGGGCGTTCGTGGCCATGGCCGCCTTCTTCCCGCTGCTGGTCGCCACTCAGCGCAGCGTCGCCCAGGCCCCGGCCCAACTGACCGAAGCCGCGCAAGTACTCAAGCTCGGCCTATGGCAACGGCTGCGTTGGCTGACCTTGCCCGCCGCCGCGCCGGGCATTTTCGCCGGCCTGCGCCTGGCCTTGATCTACGCCTGGCTAGGCACCATCGGCGCTGAATACTTCATGCCCTCCAACGGCGGCATCGGCAGCCTGATGATCGGCGCGCAGCAACTGATGCGCATGGACCAGATCCTCTCAGCCATGCTGCTGATCGGCCTCGCGGGCGCCGCCCTCAGCCGCCTCGGACAAACCCTCGAACACCGCGCCACGCGCTGGAGACATGCATGACGCTCGCCCCTGCCCCGCTACTTCGCTTCAGCCACGTCAACAAGCACTTCCAGGTCGACGGCCAACCGCTGGAGGCCATCCGGGATTTCAACCTCGAGGTGGCCACCGGCGAGTTCGTCGCCATAGTCGGTTCCAGCGGCTGCGGCAAGTCGACCTTGCTGCGCCTGCTGATCGGCCTCGACCGCGCGTTCGACGGCCGCATCGAGCTGCACGGCAAGCCCGCCGACGGCAGCACCAGCGACTGCGCCATCGTGTTCCAGGAGCACCGCCTGTTTCCCTGGCTGACCGTGACCCAGAACATCGCCTTGGGCCTGGCCACCCAGCCGCTGGAGAGCGCCGAGCGTGCCCGGCGCATCGCCACGTTCATCGAGCTGGTGGGCCTGAGCGCCTTCAGCCACGCCTACCCCCATCAGCTCTCGGGTGGCATGGCCCAGCGCGTAGCGATCGCCCGCGGCCTGGTGGCCAGCCCGCGGGTGCTGTTGCTGGACGAGCCGTTCGCCGCCCTCGATGCCCTGACCCGCCAGCAGTTGCAGGACGAACTGCTGAGCCTGCGCGGCAAGGCCAGCCTGACCGCGTTGCTGGTGACCCACGACGTGGAAGAAGCCATCTACCTGGCCGACCGCGTGGTGGTGATGGCGCCGCGGCCGGGGCGGATCAAGCGCATCGTCGACATCGACCTGCCCCACCCTCGCCAGCGCGCCAGCTTCGAGTTTCATCAACTGCGCGAGGAACTGCTGCACGAGCTGACCCGCGAAGGGCCTTACGAGCCGCCCAGCCGTGACCTGATTCGCGACTTACCGGCGCTGTATATCGCCTGCTGACCGCGCACACAAAAACGCCGGAACCAAGGTCCCGGCGTCTCCTCTTGCAAGCGCCTTACTTCGGCACGTGGAAAGCCGCCAGCTTCGGCGTTTTCACCGGCGTCTCCTCGTGCGCCGTGCCCGCCGGCACCCAGTCATACGGCACCGGCGTGGCACGGTACAGCGAGTTGGTCGCCGGGCGCCCTTCCTGCGGCGTGGAGAAATACGGGCTCAGGTATTCCCAGACGATCTGCCCGTCGTGGGTGACCTGGAACACTCGTCCGGTCTGCCCCTCGGCTACCAGTGTGTTGCCGTTGGGCAAGCGCCGCACGCTGCTGGTGAAGGTACTGAACAGCGCGGTGCCGGCACGGTATTCCCAGACGATCTGCGAGGTGCTCGGGTCGATCTCCAGCACCCGCGAAGTACCGGTGATGATCGGGTAGCCCACCGCCGGGTAACCGGCGCCGCCCTGGTTGTCGAACAGCAGGATATTGCCCGCCCCTGGCAAGCCTTCGGGAATGATCTTGGCGTCGTGCTGGCCGCTCAGCTGGTCGACGGGCCGCGGCAGGTCCGGCCCTTTGGCGAACGGGTTGCGCGGGCCGGCATCCGGGTAGTTCGGGCCCAGGCGCCATACCACCTTGCCGCTGCTCTTGTCGATGATCACCAGGAAGTTGGCCTGGCGCGAATCGATCAGAATGTTGTCTGGGGCGAAGCGCTTGTCGCCAGCGTCGAACCACTTGTTCGGCCCCAGGGTATGGGCGTTGTTGGTGTGCAGGTAGTCAGCCAGGGAGGTCTCGCGCACCAGCTTGAGTTGTTCGGGGGTGAAGCCGAATTCGTCGAGGTGTTCCGAGGCCAGCCAGCGCCACACCACCTTGCCGTCGGGCGCCACTTCATACAACGCGTCGTCGATGGTCTGCTCCAGCTTGAAGCTTTCGATGTGATGCAGCTGGTTGGCCAGCACCAAGGTGTTGCCGTTGGCCAGGCGTTGCAGGTCGTGGTGCTGGTAGGCGTTGCCAGCCGCCGCTTCGCCGGCCCACTGCCAGACGACCTTGCCGCGCCAGTCGAGCTCGGCGATGGCGTGGTTGTTGACGCCGTTGCCGAACGAGCGCTTGTCCGGGTCCTTGCGCTCTTCGAGCTGCACCAGTACGTGGCCCTTCTGGCCTTGGTTGAGGGCCGGGTCCACCAATAGCGACGGGAAGCCGGGATAGGGCCAGCTGTGCACCGCCTGGCCGCTCATGTCGATCAGGTAAGTACGTTTGTCGGCGCCGCTGAGCAGCGTGTAGCCGTTCCAGGCCTTGGCCTTGTCGTAGATGGTCACGCCGGTAGGAAACACCGAGGGTGCCGCGCTCAGGGTGCTGCTGGCCAGGGCTGCAACCAGCCCGAGCAATGCGAAGGTTTTCATGCTTGAGTTTCCTGCTCGATCAGAAGTCCAGTTGGACGTTTAGGCTCAAGGACCGCGGTGCGCCGACTTCCAGGGTGTTGGCGGCGGAAGCGATCCAGTAGTTGCGGTTGGCGACGTTGTTGAGCTCGGCGCGGTAAGTCAGGCGGTGGCCGTCCACCGGTACCTGATAGCTGGCGCCGAGGTTGAAGATCACGAAGCTGGGGGCTTGGAGGGTGTTGGCGGTGTCCAGGTACTGGTCGCCGGTGTAATGGGCGTCGGCATGCAATTGCACGCCCTGCAGGGCTGGGACGTCCTGCTTGACGCTGAGGTTGCCCTGCCAGCGCGGCACCGCTTCGATGGCGTTGTCGACCACGTTGTCCGCCGCCTGCTGGTACCGGGCGTGCAAGTAGGTAGCGCCGGCGGCGACGGTGGTGCCGGTAGCGAAATGGTATTGACCCTCGGCTTCGGCACCGTCGTAGCGCAAAGTGCCGTCGGCCACCAGCACGTTGTTGGCGTTGCCGTACTTGGCGCCCTTCTCGATGCGGAACAGCGCGGCGGCGGCCGACCAGTCGGCGCGCTGGGTCTTGAAGCCGAGTTCGTACTGCTTGCTCTTGAGCGGCGCCAACACCGCGTTGGCGTTGGCGTAGGTGGTGCCGACGCTGCCACCGTCTTCCAGGGCTTCGACGTAGCTGGCGTAGAAGGTGGTGTCGGGGCGCGGGCTGTACATCAGCGCGTAGGTGGGGGTGGTCGGCTGCTCGTGGTATTTGCTGCTGGACGCACCGGAATACAGGTAGTTGTCGTTCTTGTAGTCCATGTAGCGTGCGCCGAGCAGCAGCGACCACTGATCGGTGAAATTGAGGGTGTCGCTGGCGAACACCGAGCGCTGCTGGTACGTGGAAATTTCATAGAAGTTGCGCGGCGAGTAGCCGTCGTAGCTCAGCTGCGGCGCGCTGCCGTCGAGGTTGCCCGTGGCTCCGTTCGCGCCGATGTATTCCTGGGCGCTGACCTGGTTGAGGTCACGGGTCAGCCATTGCAGGCCCACGCCTGCCACCACGTGGTGGTTCCACGCGCCGGTCTGCACGTCGCCTTCGAACTTGGACTGCACCGAATCGTAGGTGAGGGTCGGCTGGTAGAAGGGGTTCAGGCCGATGTAGTAGTTGCCCCGGCCGTCCAGCAGGTTGACGGTTTCGGCGCTGGAATTGATGCGTTTGAGGGTATGGGCGTAGCTGGTGTCCAGGTTCCACTGGTCGTTGAGCTGCCACTTGACGCCGGTCTCGGCCAGCCAGGCCGTCGAGTTGTAGTAGGAGGAGTCATAGGCGGTAAGGTCTTTGCGGCCGCTGATGGCGCCCGGCAGCGAGGTATCGCTGAAGCGGGCGGTGGGCACGTTGAAGCTGGTGATGCCACCGTCCAGATCGCGCTCCTGGAAGAAGCCGTTGGCGTACCAGGTGAGGTCTGGGGTCAGGCGGGCATCGAGATAGAGCGACGCGGCGCTGCGCTCCAGGTGCGTGCCGTTGTAGGTTTCGCCCCGTTCCTGAACCACGTTGAAGCGGTAGCCGAAACGCTGTTCGGGGCCGAAGCGGCCACCGGCGTCGAGGTGCTGCTTGAACAGCGAATCGCTGGTGTAGCCCAGGTCGATGCTGAGGGTGTCTTGCTCGGTGGGCTTTTTCGACACGTAATTGACGATGCCGCCCGGCGCGCCGATGCCGTACAGGAAACCGGTGGCGCCCTTGAGCAACTGCACGTTATCGAACAGCTCCAAGGGCAACTCGACGCCGTACATCTGGAACGGATGGCCGTCGAGCTTGTAGCCGTTGGTGAAGTCCAGCCGCAGGCCGCGCACGTTGAGGGCGTAGGCGCTCATGGAGTAGGTGTTGCCCTTGGCTTCCACCGAGGGGTCGTCGGCGAACAGCTTGCCGATGCTGGCGGCCTGTTTGTCGGCGATCTGCTCGGCGGTCACGGTCTGGGTGGAGAACGGCGTTTCCAGGTCGGAGCGGCTGCCCAGGGCGCCGCCGGCGACTTTGGGGGCTTTGACCCACTGGGGGGTTTGCTGGGTGACGGTCACGGTGTCGAGCACCGTATCAGTCGTGTCCGCAGCCCACAGCAGCGGGCTGATCCCGGTGCTCAGCAAGGCGGCTGCGAGGGCTTGCATGGGCAACGGCACGGCGTGCCGGGGCAATGGGGGTATGGCAATCACTGTCATGTTGAAGCTCCTGAACGCCATCGCCTCGGCGGCTGGCGACCGGGCGGGTTGTGGCGACCTATATTCTTTTCGGCTATTTCAATATTCTTTTTGATTCGAATTAAAAATAACTGAGAGATTTATAGGAGCTCGCGGCGGCTGACGGCAATTGCATTCCACAGCTATTTGATATGCGGCCGCCGCATGGCCAGGCGCGCGCCAAGCGGAACGGCGCCCTAAGAATTTGGGCATAAAATTATGCTTTTTAAGTATTTCTGGTTCTAACCGAAGGGCTTTATAACGGACGCCTTTGCCTAGAATTCGGCCTGCCCATGCACATCGATCTCCGCCAGCTTCGCCACCTGCTCGCCCTTCACGAACATCGCAGCTTCGTCGCCGCCGCCGTGGCGGTGAACCTTTCCCAGTCGGCGTTCAGCCGCAGCATCCAGGCGCTGGAGCACAGCGTCGGCTACCAGCTGGTAGACCGCGGCAGCAAGGACCTGGCGCCCACCAAGCAGGGCCAGATCGTACTCGACCACGCGCGCCGGCTGGTCAGCGGCGCGCGCCAGCTGAGCAACGAGATCCAGCAGTTCAATGGCCTGGAAGCCGGTGAAGTGCGGTTCGGCTGCGGGCCGGCGCCGGGGGCCGGGTTGGTGCCCAAGGCCATTGCCCGTTTCATCGACCGTTACCCCAAGGCACGGGTGCACTATCAGGTGGATGACTGGCAGAGCCTCAACAAGCGCCTGCTGACCGAGGAGTTCGAGTTCTTCGTCGCCGACACCCGCCAGTTCGAGGCCGACCCCGAATACCACACCCAACGCCTGCGCCCGCGCAAATGGCACTTCTGCTGCCGCGCCGGGCACCCGTTGGCAAAGCTGCCGAGCGTGACGGGCGAGCAGCTGTTCCAATACCCGTTGGCGGTGACCATTCGCCCGCCAAACTTGCGCAAGGTCATGGCCGATCTCAGTTGCCGGCCGGATTTCACTCCGAGCGTGGAGTGCGAGAACAGCCACAGCCTGCTCTCGGTGGTGCAGCACTCCAATGCCATCGGCACGGTTGGCGCGTACAGCGACACCTTCCTCAACGCCAACGGCAACCTGGTGCTGCTGAAGATCGAAGGCCTGACCGAAGAGCAGGACGAACTGCATACCCGCTACGGCATCGTCTGCCGCGCTGGGTACCGGTTGTCGCCACTGGCGCGGGCGATGATCGAGGTCATCGTGCAGACCGATGAATTGGTGCTCGAGGAAGATGCCTACGCGCTGGAGAACCTGGCGGTGTGAAAAGCCTATGCATTCCCTGCATCAAAGGTATTCACCAATTGCGCTTGTCGAATAGCCGCCACGGCGGCGAAATAGCCCCCATTCATCACCGTAGCCATGGCCAATACCTCATGAAATTCAAGCTGTTATTGACGCCCCTCATCCTCGCCCTGCTGGGCACGGCACAGGCGGCGGAACCGCTGACCCTGCGCATCGGTGCCCCGGACCAGAGTGCCGGCCCCCTGCCCTTCGTCCAAGGCCCGCTGGGCCTCGCGCATATTCAGAAATCCCTGGAAAAAGCCCTGGCCGCCGACGGCGTCGAGGTCAAGTGGGTGTTCTTCAAAGGCGCTGGCCCGGCCGTCAACGAAGCCCTGGCCAACCAGCAACTGGACTTCGCCTGGCTGGGCGACCTGGCGGCGATCATCGGCCGTTCCAGCGGCCTGGAAACCCGTTGGCTGCTCGGCGCGCGCGGCGCCAACATGTACCTGGCCGTGCGCCCAGGCCTGACCGTCGGCAGCCTCGACGACCTGCGCGGCAAGCGCGTCTCGGTGTACCGCGGCACCGCCGACCAGCTCTCCTTCGCCCGCGCCTTGGCGGCCAAGGGCCTGAAGGAACGCGACCTGCAGATCATCAGCCTCGACTGGGGCGCCGCCCGCGCCGCGCTGGCCGCCGGGCAGATCGACGCCACCTGGTCCGGCTCCGGCATCCTCGCCCTCGGCAAGCAGGGCGTGCAGTTCCCCGTGAGCACCAAGCAGATGCCGCCGTCGGCTACCACCCAGGCTGGATTGATCGGCACACAAGCCTTCATCGACGCCCACCCCGACGTCACCCAACACTTGGTGGACGTGCTGGTGGCCAACGCCAAGTGGCTCAGCGAACCGGACCACGTGCAACCCTACGCCAAGCTCATGGCCGCCCAGAGCAACATTCCCGAAGGCCTGTTCCAGCAGGAACTGCAAGGCGACGACCTGCATTTTCGCCAGTCGCCACGGCCCGATCCGTTCCTGCTCGGCAACCTGCAGGACAGCGTCGACCAGGCCAAGACCCTGGGCTTGATCCGCCGCAGCTTCGAAGCCGCCAGTTGGGTCGAACCGCGCTTCGTCGACCACGCCCTGGCCGAGCAACAGCTGCAGAACTTCTGGCCGCAATACGACCGCAACGGCAAAGCCCTCTGATCAAGGTGACCCCCATGAGCTCTACTCCGACCGTGCGCAATGTGCTGTACATCATGTGCGACCAACTGCGCCGCGATTACCTGTCGTGCTACGGCCACCCGCACCTGCACACGCCAAACATCGACCGCCTGGCGGCGGCCGGCGTGCGCTTCACCCGCGCCTACACCCAGGGCACCATCTGCGGGCCGTCGCGCATGTCGGCCTATACCGGGCGCTATGTCAGCAGCCACCAGGTGAGCTGGAACGCGGTGCCGCTGCCTCTGGATGAGTTGACCATCGGCGACTACCTGCGCCCGGCCGGGATCCGCACCGCGCTGGTGGGCAAGACCCACGCCACGCCCAACGACGCCGCCCTGCAACGCCTGCAGATCGACGGCGCGCAGGCCGAGCAACTGAGCGAAGTGGGCTTCGAAGCCTACTGCCGCCACGACGGCCTGTACCCCGACAACCCGATGTTCGACGCCAAGCGCGAAGGCGCGCCCTATACCCACTACCTGCGCAGCCAGGGCTTCGAGGGGCGCAACCCCTGGCACGACTGGGCCAACGCTGCGCAAGGTGACAATGGCGAGATTCTCAGTGGTTGGCACATGCGCAACTCGCACTTGCCGGCACGGGTGCCCGAGCAGCACTCGGAGACGGTCTACACCACCGACCAAGCGCTGCAATTCATTGCCGAACAGGGTGAAGAGCCGTGGTGCCTGCACCTCTCCTACATTAAGCCGCACTGGCCCTATATCGCCCCCGCCCCGTACCACGCGCTGTATGGCCAGGAGCACGTGATCCCCGCCGTGCGCCCGGTCCCGGGCCAGGAGAGCGACCACCCGGTGTACCAGGCTTTCCGCCAACACGAAGAAAGCCGCAACTTCTCCCAGGACAGCGTGCGCCTCAACGTGGTACCCACCTACATGGGCCTGATCAAGCAAGTCGACGACCAGCTCGGCCGCCTGTTCGACAGCTTGCAAAGCAGCGGCCGCTGGGACGACACCCTGATCGTGTTCACCAGCGACCATGGCGACTACCTGGGTGACCATTATCTGGGGGAAAAGGAATTCCTGCTGGAGCCTGCCGTGGGCGTGCCCTTGATCGTGCGCGACCCGCGCGCCGCCGCCGACGCCACCCGTGGCCAGGCCGACGAGCGCCTGGTGGAGACCATCGATGCGCTGCCAACCTTCCTCGAAGCGCTGGGCTTGCCGGCTGCCGACCATCGCCTCGAAGGCCGTTCACTGATCCCGCTGCTGCATGGCGCCCAACCGCAATGGCGCGAGTTCGCGGTGTCGGAATACGACTACGCCTTCCAGGCCCCGGCGCGCGAACGGCTGCAACGGCCGCTGGACAGCTGCCGCATGTACATGGTGCGCAGCGAGCGCTGGAAATACCTGGCCTACGACGGCTTCCGCGCACAGCTGTTCGACCTCGAGCAGGATCCCCAGGAGCTCAACGACCTCGGCCAGGATCCGGCCTTTGCCCGCGTGCGCGAGCAGCACCAGGGCTATCTCTTGCAATGGCTGCGCGGCCTGAAGCGCCGCACCACCATCGCCAACAGCGAAATCGACGTGCGTGGGCAACGCATGCGGTATGGCGAACCGGAAGCCGACAAGCTGGTGCCGATCGGCGTGTGGTGACGCCCGCGGCGAGCACCCGGCGCGGACGACGTGCTAGCCTAGCGGCCCTCGTTCTTTCGCGCAGAGTGCCGCCGATGTCCCCACTTGAAATCGTCGCTGTAGTGGTCAACGTGGTCGGCGTGTGGCTGACCGCTCGCCGTACCCCCTGGTGCTGGCCGGTCGGGGTGGTCGCGGTACTGTTGTACGTATGGATTTTCTACGACGTGAAGCTGTACTCGGACATGCTGCTGCAGGTGGTTTTCGCCGTGATGCAGGGCTACGGCTGGTGGCGCTGGCGCACCGGGCGCATGGACCAAGGAAAGGTGCTGATCGAACCCTTGAGCCCCCAGCTGACCGTCACCAGCCTGGCCGCCGGCGCGCTGCTGTCGCTGGCGCTGGGCGCGGGCATGGCGCACTTCACCGATGCGGCGCTGCCGTGGCTGGACGCGACCCTGACCGGCTTCAGCCTGGTGGCCAGCTACTGGGCGGCGCGCAAATTCGTCGCCAGCTGGTGGCTGTGGATCGTGCTGGATGTGGTCTACACCGGGGTCTATTGGTACAAGGACCTGGCGCTGACGGCGGTGCTGTATGCGGGGTTCATTGGGCTGGCGGTGTATGGGTTGCAGGCCTGGCGAAAGGAGCTGCGTGCTTGGCCTGCTGCCTGAGCCGACACACGCAACCGCTGCATTGAAGGCGCGAGATCATCGCGCCGTTTGCCAATATCAGGCGGGCTCAATTCATCCAGTTGCCGCCATCCACGTTATACGTCTGCGCTACCACGTAAGCGCTGTCACTGGAGGCCAGGAACACCGCCATGCCGGTCAAGTCTTCGGCGGTGCCCATGCGGCCGAAGGGCACCTCCAGTCCGACCAGCCTTTTCTTCTCGCCAAGCGGCCGATTCTCGTGCTTGGCGAACAGCGCATCCACACCGTCCCAGTGCTCGCCATCGACAACCCCCGGCGCGATGGCGTTGACGTTGATGCCATGCTTGATCAGGTTCAGCCCCGCCGATTGGGTCAGGCTGATGACCGCTGCCTTGGTCGCGCAATAGACGCCCACCAAGGCCTCACCACGCCGCCCCGCCTGGCTGGCCATGTTGATGATGCGGCCGCCCTGCCCCTGGCTGATCATCTGCCGGGCCGCCGCCTGCAAGGTGAACAAGGTGCCGGCGACGTTGATCGAGAACAACCGCTCGTAGCTGTCACGGGTGATGTCGACGATGGGCGCCAGATCGAACAGCGCCGCATTGTTGATGAGAATATCCAGGTTGCCGGCGTGCGCGACCACGGCTGCGATGGCCTGGTCGATCGAGGCCTGGCGAGTCACGTCCATCTCCACCGCATAGGCTTGAGGGCCCAGCTCGGTTGCGGTGGCCTGGGCGCGTTGCAGATTGATATCAGCGATGGCTACCGTAGCGCCTTCATCGATATAAGCCTGGGCGAAGGCCCGACCGATACCGCGGGCGGAACCGGTGATCAGCGCGCTTTTACCTTCGAGTCGTTTCATGAGCCTGGTCCTGAAGTGAGGGTGCGTGAGCAACGAATGCTATTTCGGGTATCCAGCGCGTTTCATTTCCCGCTCGGTCGTCGCTTGCGCGGCAGCCAAGGCTTGGTCGACCGGCATCTGCCCGGTCAGCGCCGCCGAGAACAGCTTGCCCACCGAGGTGCCGATCGCCTGGAATTCGGGAATGGTCACGTACTGGATGCCGGTGTAGGGCACGGGCTGCATTGAGGGGTGCGCGGGGTCGGCGTGCTGCATCATCTGCAAGGTCACGGCGGCGAACGGCGCGGCCTTTAGATAGGCCTCGCTGTAGGTGGACTGGCGCGTGCCAGGCGGCACGTTGGTGATGCCGTCCTGCTCGGTCACCAACTGGATGTATTGCTTGGAGGTCGCCCAGGTCACGAAGGCCTTGGCCGCGTCCTTGTGTTTGGACGTCGTGGGAATGGCCAGCGACCACGCGTACAACCACGAGGAACCTTTGTCGGTTTTTTCCACCGGTGCGGGGGCGAAGCCGACACTGTCGACCACCTTGCTCTGCGCCTTGTCGGTGGTAAAGGAGCCGGCCACGCTGGCGTCCACCCAGATCGCGCATTTGCCACTGTTGAACAGCGCCAGGGTTTCGTTGAAGCCGTTGCTGGAAACCCCAGGCGGGCCGTATTTGCGCAGGGTGTCGACGTAGAAATTGGCGGCGGCGGTCCATTCCGGGCTGGTGAGCTGGGCCTGCCATTGCTCATCGAACCAGCGTGCGCCGAATGCGTTGGCCATGGTGCTCAACAGCGCCATGTTCTCGCCCCAACCGGCCTTGCCGCGCAGGCACATGCCGTATTGATCCTTGGCTTTGTCGGTGAGCTTGGCGGCGAATTCGCCCAGCTGTGACCAGGTCGGTTTCTCCGGCATGGTCAGGCCCGCCTGCTTGAACAGGTCCTTGCGGTAGTAGGTCACGGTGCTCTCGCCATAGAACGGCAAGGCATACAGCGTGCCCTTGGCCGACAGCCCCTGGCGCACGGCCGGGAAAATGTCCTCGGCGTCATAGTCGGCTGGTAGATCCTTCATCGGCTCCAGCCAGTTCTTCGCGCCCCACAGCGGCGTCTCATAGGTGCCGATGGTCAGCACATCGAACTGCCCGCCTTGGGTGGCGATGTCAGTGGTCAGGCGTTGGCGCAGGACGTTCTCTTCAAGCACCACCCAGTTGAGCTTGATATCGGGATGCTGTTGCTCGAAGAATTGGGACAGGCGTTGCATGCGGATCATGTCGCCGTTGTTGACGGTCGCAATGGTCACCGTGTCAGCCGCTTGGCTGCTCAATGCGCAGGACAGGCCAGCAGAAAGAATTAACGCGGGGGTAATCTTCATGGGGGCTCTCCGCTCCTGGGCCGTTGGGCTGGAGCTCTTATTGTTGTGGTTGGCCACCGCTGTGCAGAATCGGACGGCGCGGCGATGGCGGGCGTTTTGATTAGAGCACCGCCCAAGGCCGCCCACAAACGTGTTGCGAACCACATTTCGATACTTTTTTAACCCCTGCCGGCGCGCGAGCGGCCGATCAAATAAGTATCACTGGCAGGTCAATGCACGACTAGCCAGCCCTGCCGATTTAGCCGTAAGGTGGGGCCATCGACACTCTGAATAATTATAAAAGGGGCATCCAATGCCTGATAACCGCGCAGCGCTGTTCGAGCAGCGCCCGGCCGAACTCGAAGTGATACTGCCGCCGGCCGACCAGAGCTTTCGTTGGTACGAACACGACTACCCCTACGAGAAGGCGCGCTGGAACCACCACCCCGAATTCGAGATTCACCTGATTCGCGAAGGCAGCGGCAAGCTGTTGGCCGGCGACTACATTGGCCCCTTCAGTGCCGGCCACGTCGCGTTGATCGGGCCTGACCTGCCGCACGACTGGATGGGTGACCTCGCCCCCGGCGAACGCCTGGTGGGTCGCGACGTAGTGCTGCAGTTCGACGGCACGGCGCTACTGGCGCTGCGCAGCACCTGCCCCGAACTGGACGCGCTTAAGGAACTATTCGAACGCGCACGCCGCGGCGTGCAATTCGAAGGGGCGACCGCGCTGCAAGCCGCCGCGGCCCTCGAGCGTATCGGTGGCGCGCAAGGGATGCAGCGGTTGATCCTGTTTCTGCAGCTGCTGGATATCCTGGCCAAGGCCCCCGCACAGGAAGTGCGGATGCTGGCCAGCGCCTGCTACGCGCCGACGCTCGATGCCCGCAGCTCGGAACGCATTCATCGCGCCTTCGAATACCTGATCAACGAATTGACCGGCGACGTGCGCCTGGCCGTGATCGCCGACCGCCTGGGCATGAGCGAGCCGGGCTTCTCGCGGTTCTTCAAGCGCATCACCGGCCACGGTTTTATCGACCTGCTGCGCAAGCTGCGGGTCCAGCGTGCCTGCCGGCTGCTGGTACAGACCGACATGTCGGTAGCCGACATTTGCTTCGAGGTCGGCTACGGCAATGTCTCCAACTTCAACCGGCGCTTTATGTTTGAAATGCGGCAGACGCCCAGCGACTATCGCCGGGAAGCCGCGCGCGGGCTTGTTGATCGGCGAAGCGCCCACCTGCCCCCGCGCATGGCTACTTCGCGGTAATCACCGCCAACTTGGTAATCCCGGCCTTCTCGATCGACGCCATGGCCTTCGCCACCTGCCCATAGTTCACACCGTCATCGGCCTGCAACTGCACCCGCACTTCTGGGTCCTTGGCCTTGGCGCCCTGGAGGCGGAAGCCGAGTTGGTCGAGGTCGATGGGGTCCTTGTCGAAGAACACCTGGCCCTTGCCGTCGATGCTCACCACCACCGGGTCCTTCTGCTCCACCGGCGCCACGGCGTCGGTCTTGGGCAGGTTGATGGGGATGGCGTTGGTCAGCAGCGGCGCGGTGACGATGAACACCACCAGCAGTACCAGCATCACGTCCACCAGCGGCGTGACGTTGATTTCGCTCAGCACTTCATCGCTGTCTTGGGTGGAAAAGGCCATTTCAGGAAGCCTCCTTTACGGGGCGGCTGGCGCCAGCTTTGTGGGCGGCGGCGGGATGGGTGATCACGCGAAAATGGCTCTTCTGCGCCAGGCTGTAGAAGTCGTGGGCGAAATCGTCGAGGTCGGCCACGGTGAGCTTGAGGCGGCGCAGGAAGTAGTTGTAGACCAGCACCGCCGGCACGGCGACGGCGATGCCCACGCCGGTGGCGACCAAGGCGGCGCCGATCGGGCCGGCGACGGTTTCCAGGCTGGCCGAGCCGGCCGCGCTGATACCCTTGAGCGCCGACATGATGCCCCACACGGTGCCGAACAGGCCGATGAAGGGCGAGGTGCTGCCGATGCTGGCGAGAATCGCCAGGCCGCTTTCCAGCGAGCGGCGCTCGCGTACGATCTGCTGGCGCAGGGCACGTTCGAGGCGGTCCTGGTGGTTGATGGCGTGGGCCAGGTCGGTGGCGGGCGTCTCGGCCACCTGAATGGCGTTGTAGCCGGCCAGCGCGACGCGCGCAGCGGCGCCCGGTTGCTGCTGGGCCAGGGTAGCGGCCGAATCGAGGCTGGAGGCGGCCCAGAATTGCTTGTGGAACTTGCGGTCCTGGGACTTGAGCCGGGTGAACTGCGAGCCCTTGAGCAGGAACAGGCCCCAGGTGGCGACGGAGAACAGAATCAGCAGCCAGATGACGGCGGATTCGATCGAGGCGAAAGGCGAAGCGATAAGGTTCATGAGGGTATCTCTGGGTTCGTATTCGTTGGGTTGGCGGCGCTCCTTTGGTGGTGGTGGCCCGCGGGTAAAGCTGAACGGTGTTATTTGAGCTTGAAGTCGATCGGCACGCTGACCCAGCCGGCCTGCGGGACGTCGCCCTGCTTGGCGGGCACGAAGCTCCAGCGCTTGACGGCGGCCAGCGCGGCGTCGTCGAGCTGGGTGCGACCACTGCTCTTCTGAATCTGGATCTCGCCCGGTTGGCCGCTCGGGAGCACCTGTACACGCAGCAACACGGTGCCTTCCCAGCCGCGGCGCATGGCCAGGTCGGGGTATTGCGGTGCCGGGTTTTTCAGGTAGCCGGCGCTGGCCGAAGGTGGCGTAACCGGGGCCGGGGCGGGCGGCGCTGGCGGGGTCGGTGCGGCCACGGGGGCAGGCGCGGGTGCCGGGGTAGGCGCGGGCTTGGGCAGCGGTTTTTCCACCGGCTTGGCCACAGGTTTGGGCGCGGGCTTGATGACGGGTTTCGGTTTGGGCTTGGGCTTGGCGGCCAGTTCATCGACCACCGGCGGTGGCGGCTCGACGACGGGTGGCGCCGGCGTTGGCGGTGGCGGTTCGACTACCGGCGGCGCAGGCGGCGCCGGCTGGGAAAACTCAATGGTCATGGGTGGCACTTGCGGGGGCACCACGGGCAGCTGCGGGGTCGGCGCGCTGTTGATCCAGTAGATCACTGCGCCATGCAGCACCAGCGCGAACACGCCAAGCAGGATGCCCTCGCGCTTGCTTAAAATCGGCCTGGGGGTGCGTTGCAGTTGCGAGGCCCACAAGGGCGCGCGCGACAGCGGGTTCAATGCCAGCAGGTCGGCATTGGCGGGCTCGCGCCATAGCGTGCGGGACGCGCTGGCAGCGCTCTGGACATTGCCCATCATTCAGCTCCTGGTCACACGAATTAAAAGGAGCGGTGCCGCTGCAACCGCTCAAGGCCGCGATGATCAGGGGTTTTCATTATCTCCGGAAGGAATATTTAATTCTTTGCTTATACTCTTGTTATCAACAGATAAATATTAAAAATCGGACACCAAAACAATAAAAAAAGGAAATGCATTAGGCGCAAAGTGTATTTGCGCCTAATGCATATATAGGATTTTGCAAAGGTCATCTACACCCCTTGTAAACCCCAAAAATCAAGGCTTCCAATACCCACCCTCAACGATCACCGAGCTCGGATCGGTATCATCCGCCAAGTCCTTGCGCACATACTGGTCATACAGTTTGAGCAGGTACTTCTCCTCGCCCAACTTGGCCAGTTCGCCATTCACCCAATCGCGCAGTTCGATATTGCCCTTCTTCACCGCCGGGGCGATCGGCGCCTCGTCACCCAACTTCTGCGGCAATACACGGTAGCCCGCGTTCTTTTTCGCCCAGTTGAACAGCACCAGGTTGTCCTGGGCATAGGCATCGCCACGGCCGTTGGCCAGCGCCTGCAGCGACTCGGAGTTCTTCTCGAACTTCAGCACTTTCCAGTCCGGGTGGTTTTTGGTCAGCCACAGGTCGGCGGTGGTGCCGGTGGTCACGATGGTGGTCTTGGTCGCCAGGTCGTCGACGGTTTTCACCGGGCTGGCGTCAGGTACCAACGCCTGCACGGCAACGCGCAGGTTGGGGTTGGTGAAGTCGACGGCCTCGCGGCGCTCCGGGGTGACGGTCATGTTGGCGAGGATCAGGTCGACCTTGTCGCTCTGCAGGAACGGAATGCGGCTGGCCGGCTCGACGGTGACGAATTCGATGCGCTTCTCATCGCCCAGCAGGTCCCTGGCGAAGCGCTTGGCGAGGTCGGTGTCGAAGCCCACGTATTCGCCCTTCTCGTCAACGAAACCGAATGGCGGTTTGTCGCTGAACACCCCGACGATCAGCTTGCCGCGGGCCTTGATGGTCTCCAGGTAGCTGGCGGCGGGTTTCGGCGTGGCGGCGGCCGCCTTGGGTTCGGCGGGCTTGTCGCAGCCCGCCAGCAGGCCTAGCGCGAACAGCGGTACAACGAGGGCAGTTTTAAGGTTCACGATGCTTTCCTTTTTGGCATGTTTTCTACGTATGAGAACCTTTCCAGGAACTGCTGCGCGCGTGCGGTCTGCGGGGCACTGAAGAAGGATTCGGGGTCGTTCTGTTCGGCGATGCGGCCGCCGTCCATGAACAGAATGCGGTCGGCCACCGCCCGGGCAAAGGCCATCTCGTGGGTGACGATCAGCAGGGTCATGCCGCCTTCGGCGAGGTCGAGAATCACCTCCAGCACTTCCTTGACCATCTCCGGGTCGAGGGCGGCGGTGACTTCGTCGAACAGCATGACCTTGGGGTTCATGCACAGGGCGCGGACGATGGCGATACGTTGCTGCTGACCGCCAGACAGCTCGCGCGGGTAGGCGTCGCGCTTGTCCGCCAGGCCAACCCGGGCCAGCAGTGCTTCGGCCTGCGCGCGGGCTTCGACGGGGTGACGCTTTTGCACGCGCAGGGGGCCGAGCAGAATGTTGTCCAACACGCTCATGTGCGGGAACAGGTGATAGCTCTGGAATACCATGCCCACCTGCTGGCGAATCAGGCGCCAGTCGGTGCGCGCGTCGAGGCTCTGGCCGGCGAAGGTCAAGTGGCCCGAGTGGCCCTCCTCCAGGCCGTTGAGGCAGCGCAGCAAGGTGCTTTTGCCGCAACCGCTGGGGCCGAGGATCACCACCACTTCGCCCTCTTGCACCTGCAGGTCGACATCGCGCAGCACGGTGGTGTCGCCGAAGCGCTTGTTGAAGGCGGACAGTTCGATCAATGCGGTCATCAGTGGCTCCAGCGCCGCTCCAGCACGCGCGAAGCGGCCGACAGCGGATAGCAGACGAAAAAGAAGAAGAGGAAAAGGAAGCCGTAGATCAGCACCGATTCGTAGGTGCGTTCGATGATCTGCTGGCCGACCTTGGTGATGTCGACCACACCGATCAGCACCGCCAATGAGCTGGTCTTGATCAGCCGCGTGTAGACGTTGATCACCGGCGGCGTGAGGCGCTTGAGCGCCTGAGGCAGTAGTACCCGGCCGTAGAGTTCGACAGTGCCCAGGCCGATCGCCAAGCCGGCTTCGCGCTGGCCGCGGGGGAGCGAGCGCAAGGCACCGCGCACCACTTCGCCGACCTCGCTGGCGCCCCACAGCGACAACACCAGCACCGCGCACCAGAACGCCGGAATGCTCACGCCGAGGAAGATCGGCAAGCCGAAGAAGAACAGGTACAGCCACACCAGCACCGGGATGGCCCGGAACAGCTCCAGATAGACCCGCAGCACGCGGTCCAGCCACGGCTTGCCGAGGTTGCGCAGGATGCCGTAGACAAAGCCGCCCAGGCTGCTGATGACGATTGCCCAGGCCGAGATGCCCAGCGTGCGCCCTGCCCCGGTCAGCAGTTGCGGCGCCGACACCCATAGCAGATCAAGACCCGAACTGGCCATGTTGAAGCCTCCTTTCCAGTACACCCAGGAGCAAAGACAACGGCAGGAACAGCAGCACGCAGAGGCCTGTCATCACCGCGAGCATTTCGTAGGTCTTGTAGTAGAGAGCGATGTAGTTCTTGGTGGTGTAGAGAATTTCCGGCACCGCCACGGCCGAGACCACGGTGGTTTCCTTGAGCAGGAACACGAAGTTGGCGAACAGCGCCGGCAGGCTGAGGATGCCCGCTTGCGGCAACACCACATGGCGCAGCAGTTGCCAGCGCGACAGGCCGATGGACAGCCCCGATTCGATCTGCGCCTTGGGCACGGCGTCGATGCCGGCCCGCAGGATTTCGGTCAGGTAGGCGCCACCGAGGAAGGTCATGGCGATCACCGCCGAGCTGAAGCCCGACAACCGCAGGCCGATGGTCGGCAGCGCGAAATAGATGAAGAACAGCTGGATCAGCAGCGGCGTGTTGCGGGCCAGTTCCACATAGACCGGCACCAGGCGCCACAGCAGCGGCACGCGAAAGGTGGCCAGGCAGGCGTTGACGATGGCCACCAGCAAGGACGTGGCAATGGCGATGAAGCCGACTTGCAAGGTGACGCCAACGGCCTTGAGAAACGCAGGTAGCGTGGACAGCGCGAAGGAGTAATCGAAGGTCATGGCAGGCCGAGCGAAGGGAGGAAGTCAGGGTGACCGATCTCATTGTTTTTATAGCTTATATTCACAGTAGACCCGCCTGATAATAACGTTTACGTCTAACCATAGATCCGCGACTCACGCCCGTGCCGCCTCTAAGCGCTTGGTTGAAAAGGAATAACCAAATGCAAAGTCAGTATTTAGGTTCCTAGGGGCCGCCCGGTACTCTAGCTCCACGAAAACCGAATAGCCGGAGCTGCTCCATGACCGCTGCCACCAACATTGTCGATCTCGCGCTGCACCGCAAACGCCGCAATGCCCAGCAGCTGGGTCGCGCCTTGTGGGCGCTGTACGCGCAGAACGCCGGCCTGGCGGTGCACAGCGCGCTCACCTCGCCGACCCGGGCCGAAACCCCGCGGCACGCCTGACCGTGACGGTGCCGAGCAGCTTCATCGACGCCAGCCCGCGGCATGCCCCGGCCGGCCTGGACCAGGAAGAACACAGCAATGGCAACGAACCGGACCCCATCGGCCATCGTGTCGCCAGCAACTTGCAACGCCTGCGCAGCAAGCGCCTGCTGTCCCTCGACGGCCTGGCCCGCAGCAGTGGCGTCAGTCGCGCCATGCTCGCGCAGATCGAGACCGGCCGTAGCGTCCCTTCGATCAAGGTGCTGTGCAAGATCGCCAAGGGCTTGAAGGTATCGGTGGCGGCCTTTCTGGAGCACCGGGAATTCGAGGGGGTGGCGGTGTTGCCGGCGCGGGAGAGCAAGCGCCTGGTGAGTGCCGATGGCGCCTTCGTGTCGCGGGCGTTGTTTCCCTACGACGTGTCACGGCAGACGGAATTCTACGAGCTGCGGCTGAGCCCGTTGAGCGAGGAAGTTTCGGTGGGCCATGGGCCGGGGGTGCAGGAGAATATCGTGGTGTCCCAGGGGGCGCTGGAGATCACCGTGAACGACGAGCGTTTCCTACTCTCCACCGGTGATTCGATTCTGTTCTACGCCGACCAGCCCCACCGCTATCGCAATCCGGTGGACAGCGAAGCTGTGGCGTATCTGGTGGTGACCCATCCCGAGCGCCGGGACTGAAACCAGCGGCTACATCAGCAGGTACAGCACATCATCGGCATGCCGTTGCAGCTCATCATCATCGGCATGGCGCAGTCGTTCATCATCTTGCTAATCAGCAGGCAGCAGTTGGCGAGCATTTCCATACTCATGCCTGGCATCGGCATCATCTTGCAGGTCATGCCGGTGGCGGTTTCGCTGCAGTCGAGCATGCACTTCATCATTGGCATCATCATGCCCATGTTCATACCCGTGCCCATGCCCATCATCGGCATGCTGTTGCTCATGCACATCATCGCCATGTTGCCGCACTGCATCATCATCGGCATGCCGCAGTTCATCATCATCTGCATCATTTGCGCGTTGTTGCGAAACATGGCCATGTCCATGCCAGCCGCCGGCTGCATCGTGCACATCATGCAGTCTTCGAGCATTTCGCACTTCATGGTGGCCATCATCATCGGCATGCCCATCATTGGCATCATCGGCATGTTGGCGCTCATGGGCATCTGCATTGCGTTCATCATGGTGAAATCCTCATTCAAGTCGAGAGTGGCTGTTGCGATGGGGGCATTCTAGGCATTGAACGAGGTGCGACAAGCTGCCGCCGGGGCGCCGCCGGGGTGTGTTATTGAGTGCAAGAAGTCGGCTATGGCGAACTCACTATGTGCTACCGCAGGTATACGGACGTTATTGCACTTCCAATAGCGGCAGAAACTTCGATATGGCTGCGATGGATATGCGTTTCAGGCCCAAGCTCATAACCGTCTTCACTAAACGGTCTAAGCCGGGGCCTTCAGAATTGCGCTATTGCGCCGGTACCACCGGAACCTGCAACGGCGCCTGCCCCTGATACTGCGCATGCAGGCTGACGATCAGCGGCGACGGCACCATCTGGTGATGCGCCGTGCGGGCCAGCAGCCAGCCGCTGCCGTGCCAGTCCTGGACGATACGGTCCAGGGCCTGCTGCAGGCGCGGCTCGCCCTTGCGCAGCCAGATCACCGAATCCGCCGGTACCAGGTCGTCGGCGACGGGAATCTCGTACGCCGCCCACTCCGGTTGGCGCAGCAGTTCATGCATGATCGGGCTGTTGAGCACCACCGCGTCGCAGCCGTTGCCACGCAGCGCCAGCAGCACTTCCGACTGGCCACGGAAGGCTTTCAGCTTGACGTGATAGCGCTCGGTGAGGGGCTGCTGGAAGCTGGCGCCTTGGGAAATGCACACGGTCTTGCCTTGCAGGTCTTCCCAGCGTTTGATGCCGCTGTTGCGTGGCGCCACCAGGGCACCGCCCAACTGTTCATATGGGGTGGGGACATAGTCCAGTTGCGCGGCGCGCTCCGGGGTCACGGTCATGTTGGCGATCAGCAGGTCGACCTTGCCCTGCTGCAGGAACAATGCGCGGTTGGCGGCCACGACCGGTACCACCTCAGTGGCGACGCCTAGCTTGTGGCCGATGTCGTTGGCCAGGTCGACGGCAAAGCCGACCGGTTGCTGGGTGCCGGGTTCATAGGTACCAAACGGCAGGCCGCTGAGGTTGACGCCGATGCGCACGCGGCCGCGTTCCTTGAGGGTACTGTAGAGGTCGTCGGCGTGGGCGGCGCTGGCCAGGGCGAGCAGCAGGCAGGCCAGCAGTGCGCGGCGTGGGAGCAAGGTCATTGTGGCGCTCCGGCGGCGCTGAAGAAGTGCTGTAGTTCATCGATGTAACGGGCCTTGCCGGCATCGGTCTGCCAGTCGGCGAACAGCTTGGCGTTGGGGGCCAGTTCGGCAATCTCCTCGGCGACGGCGCGAGGGTGGCGAGCATCGTCGCCCGGCAGCACCAGCAGCGGCGTCTGGCAATGGTGTACGAAATCGCGGCTGACGCTGTAGACGAAATCGCCGCCAAACAGGTTGTGCTCGATGGCTGCCAGTACCGGTTGTTCAACGGAAGAGTCCAGGCCTTCGGCCCAGGCCTGGAACATTTCCCGGCGCAAGGCGCCGTTGTCCGGGCTTTTACCTATGGGTTGCTGGAGCACGGCAGACACCACCCGCTGGGGCGCCCGCTCGATCAGCTTCAAGGCGAACGACGGACCGATGCAGGCGCCAAGCAGGTGGCAGCGCTCGATGCCGAGGGCGTCGAGCAACTGCAGGTGATCGTCGGCATAAGCATCCCAGCCATCGCTGGCGCTGAGCCGCGCACGGGACTGGCCGGCGTTGCGCTGGTCGAGGGTGAGTACCGTGAAGCGCTCGGCGAAGGCTTCGACCGGGCCGATGATGCCGCGGGGGCGGCCATCTTCGCGGCGCAGCCACAGCTCGCTGCGCGACTTCAGCCCGCCAGGGGCGAACGCCAGCAGCACGGGGCCCTGGCCGGATACTTCGTATTGCAGGTGGGTACCGTTGGCCAGGTTGACGCTTGGCATGGGTGCAGCTCCTTAGGGTGGGCGCGGGCCACCCTAGGGCCAAAACTGAAAGACGGAAACAGCGAAGGCAGCATATGTATATGCATAACAGAGTTATAAACACCAATCTTTAAAACCTAAGCCTCGCGTTTCGGTACACGGCGGCGTGTGCGGCATTGATCAACATCGAAACACATGCACCAACTTAATGGATTAGTGCAGAGCCTTGAAGGTTCGCGCAGCCCCTCATATTTCCGAATAGAATATCCTAATCCAATAAAGTTACTTTTAGACCTATAGCCAATAGGCTAAAACGAACGCCCCAAGCAACGCCCCGCTTGCTCTGGTCGCCCGTGACCGACAAGGACAACACAATGAGTCTCGACATCTTCTGGTTCCTGCCCACTTCCGGCGACACCCGCTACCTGGGCAACTCCGCCAGCGGCCGCCCCGCCACTAGCGCTTATATGCGCCAGATCGCCGTGGCGGCCGACCAGCTCGGCTACGACGGCCTGCTGATCCCTACCGGCGCCAGCTGCCTGGACCCTTGGGTCACCGCCGCCAGCCTGGTGCCGGTTACCCAGCGCATCAAGCTGCTGGTGGCCCTGCGCACGTCGCTGGGAAACCCCACCGCTTCGGCGCGCCAGGCCGCGACCCTGGACCAGGCCAGCGGCGGCCGCCTGCTGCTGAACGTGGTGCCGGGTGGCGACCCGGTGGAGCTGGAAGCCGACGGCGTGTTCTACAGCCACGACGAGCGCTACCAGGCTTCGGACGAATACCTGGACATCGTCCGCCGCCTGCTGGCCGGCGAGCGTGTGGACTACGAAGGCAAGCACCTCAAGGTCAAGGGCGCGCAGAACTTCTTCGAGCCCGTGCAACAGCCGCACCCGCCGCTGTATTTCGGCGGCTCGTCGCCGGCCGCTCATGAGCTGGCGGCCAAGCACGTGGACACCTACCTGACCTGGGGCGAACCCCCGGCCGCGGTCGGGCAGAAGATCGCCGACGTGCGCGCCCGCGCCGCCAAACACGGGCGCACGCTGCGCTTTGGCGTGCGCCTGCACATCATCGTGCGCGAGACCACGGAGAAAGCCTGGGCCGCCGCCGACGAGCTGATCAGCCACCTGGACCCGGCCACCATCGCCGCCGCCCAGGCCAACTATGCCGGCATGGATTCCGAAGGCCAGCGGCGCATGGCCGCGCTGCACGGCGGGCGCCTCGACCAACTGGAGGTCTCGCCCAACCTGTGGGCCGGCGTCGGCCTGGTGCGCGGTGGTGCCGGTACGGCGCTGGTGGGTGATCCACAGACGGTGGTCGAGCGGCTGATGGAGTATGTGGCGCTGGGCGTCGACAGCTTCGTGCTGTCGGGCTACCCGCATTTGGAAGAGGCCTACCGCGTGGCCGAACTGCTGTTCCCGCTGCTGCCAGGCAAGCAGAAGGTCACCGTGGACGGGGCGATGACCGGTGGCGCTTTCGATGTGCGCGCGGGGCGCAGCGCGGCGAAAAACACCGCCTGATACTCGCTTGGGCCCAGGCGTTTTTCAGGCCTCGGCGCGCAACACCGTATCATCGGGGATCAGGATTTCCGGTAAATTCAACTGCGCACAAAAACCAATAGGGCTGCGTAGTCGCCTTGGTCAGCTGCACGTAGCGCTTCGATGTAACGCAGGCGAACCTCGCTAGCGGCAGCCAAGCTCGCGCGCCCCCAAGTGAACTCAGGCCGGCCGCACTGTTTCAGCAGGACATCGGCCATATAACGAGCATGCCTGCCGTTGCCGTTAGGAAAGAGGTGAATCCAAACCAGCTCCCGATGGAACCGGGCGGCGATTTCGTCCAAGGGAAATGTGTCGTTCTCAACCCACCAGATCACATTGCCCAATAGCTGATGCAGCTTGAGGGCGATCTGCGTCGGCTCACAGCCAATGTTCTTTTCGGTTCTCCTAAATTTTCCGGCCCATTTCCAGGTATCGCTGAACATGCGCTTGTGCAGCTCGCGGCAAAAGCCTTCACTCAGCGCATCCTGTTTCTTGTAGCGATTGAGCCATTGCCGAGCCTTGAGGAGATTCTCGGCCTCCCATTCGTCGAGTTCACCCTGAGTACTGATATGCCCGGGTTTCAAACCAGCGGCCTCGTCTGGATCTAGCGGGGTCTGCCCGTACTTGAGGTCATCAACTAGAGCCACAGGCGGTTCCATGCTCCGGCTAGCAGTTCTTCTTGGCGCTCACGCACTTTACGCTCCAGAAACGCGTCAGATGGACGCTGCCCTTCCAGCGCCATGGTGTGCTCCACCCCTCCGACTTCCTGCACAGCGAGATAACGGGCGCGGTCCTCGACCATGTCATGCAGAGGTTTTTTTGGCACCAGCGCGTAGACCAGTTCGCAGTCCAGCCCATCGGCCAACTTTCGCAGCTGTCCCAGGCTGATTCGATCTTGCGCTTCAGATCGCTCCGACTGCTGAAGGGTGGCGGGCGCCAAGCCCAATAGGGCAGCTTGGGTACGGATTGAACGCCCCAGTGACTCGCGGATCGAGCGCAGCCAGCCTGAAGTGGGCGTGGTCCTACCCGCAACCTGAGTGAAGGGTTCAAGCGCGCGCTCGACCTGAGTCAAACGCAGCCTGCTAAGCGATGAACTACTCATGAGGTGCCTCCATTGGATGCCTCTGGGCGTACAAGATTATGATCTGTGAATGCCTATAGGCATACACCATATCAGTATATGAATGCTTATAAGCATACATTTTAACGACTTGAAGATGCCTATAGGCATACAAGAAGTAGACAGAAACGCACTTGCCACCCCGTCCAACGATGAGGTCGAATGACCGTGGGCATTTACGCTTGCGAAGCATCTAGAGGTAAGCGTCTCGAAGTAAGAGGGAAATCGCCCCCGAGATATGCGTGCGCCCTTACGCGTGCGCTGTTCCACCGGGCCGCTGCACCAACACCCCCGCCCCCAACCCCGCCAACTCGGTCACCCCCAACATCCCCAGATCCCGACTTACCTCATCCACAATCAGCTTGATCCCATGGGCCACCCCCGCCTGCCCCGCCACCGCGCTGGCGTAATTGAAAGGCCGGCCAATGAAGGTCGCCCTGGCCCCCAAGGCGATCGCCTTGAGCACATCGGTGCCGCGGCGGATGCCGCTGTCTAGCATCACCACCATGCCGTCGCTGGCAGCGACGATTTCGGGAAGGACCCAGAGCGGCGGCACGCTGCCGTCGAGCTGGCGGCCGCCATGGTTGGAGATGACGATGCCGTCGATGCCGATGGCCTTGCAGCGCTCGGCATCGGCGGCGGTGAGCACGCCCTTGATCACCATCGCGCCGGGCCACTGCCGGCGAATGTCGCGGATGTGCTGCCAGTTGAGGTGCCCGCGGTCGCTGAAGTCGCGTACCACGCTGGCCGACAGCACCGGCGCGCCGCGGGTGGCGTAGTTGTTTTCGAAATGGGGCAAGCCGTGGTGCACCAAGGTGCGCAGGAAGGTGCCGAGGGTCCAGCGTGGGTGGCTGATGCCCTGCCAGGCCAGGGCCAGGCTTGGGCGCAGCGGCGTAGAGAAGCCGGCGCGCACGTTGTTCTCGCGGTTGGCCTTGACCGGGGTGTCAACGGTGATCACCAGGGTCTGCACCTTGGCCTGGCGCACCCGCTCGATCAGCGGCGCGATCTGCGCGGCGTCCCCGGGCAGGTAGGCCTGGAACCAGGTCTGCGGCGCGGCTTCGAGCACTACTTCAAGGCGGATCAGCGACGAGCCGCTCATCACGAACGGGACGTTGGCCGCCTGTGCCGCGAGGGCCATGGACAGGTCACCGCGATAGCCGGTCAGCGCCGCAATGCCCATGGGCGCGATCCCCACCGGGGCGCCGTAGCGGTGGCCGAACAGCTCGGTGCTGATGTCACGCTTCGAGACGTCCACCAGCACATTGGGCTTGAGGTAGTAGTCGGCAAACGCCGAGCGGTTGGCCCGCAGCGTCTGGTTGTCCTCGACGCCGCCTTGCACATAGGCGAACAGCGGCTTGGGCAACAGCCGGCGGGCGCTGGGTTCGAAATCGTCCAGCGAGAGGTACTGCGATAATTGCCTGGCCATGTTCACGACGGATCCCTGAAACGACACGCGACTATAGAGGGCGCGCGCCGACGCGCTAAATAGCCAGTTTGCATATCGTTAGACGATCATTCCTGGCCGGCGAAAAACGCCAGCACCTCGGCCAGCAGCAACTCCGGCACCTCTTCGGCGATGTAGTGCCCCGCCGGCAGCGGCTTGCCGCGGACGTTGGTGGCCACCTGGCGCCATTCCTTCAAGGGGTCGAAGCATTTGCCGACGGTGCCATCGGCGCCCCACATCACCAGCAGTGGCATGCGCAGCTGATTGCCCGCGGCGATGTCGGCCCGGTCATGTTCCAGGTCGATACCCGCAGACGCCCGGTAGTCCTCGCAAATCCCCATGGCCGCGCCCGGCAGTTGCACGCAGCGCAGGTACTCACCGAAAGCTTCGGGTGTAAACGGCTTCAGGCCGGCGCTGCGGCTGCCCATCACGCTGCGCAGGTAGAGTTCGGGGTTGCCCTCGATCAGGCTTTCCGGCAGCGGCGCCGGGCGGATCAGGAAGAACCAGTGCCAGTAGGCGCGCGCGAAGGCTTCGCTGGTCTGGCTGTACATCGCCAGGGTCGGGGCGATATCCAGCAGCACCAGGCGCTGCACGGCTTGAGGATGGTCGAGGGCCAAGCGGTGGGCGACGCGGGCGCCGCGGTCGTGGGCCAGCACCTGGAACTGCTCGAAGCCCAGGGCCTTCATCAGCGCCACGCCGTCGCGGGCCATTTCCCGTTTCGAGTAGCTGGCGTGGTCGTCGGTGGCCGCCGGCCTGGCGCTGTCGCCGTAGCCGCGCAGATCCGCGGCGACCACGGTGTAGTGCCGGGCCAACTGCTCGGCGACCTTGTGCCAGATCACGTGGGTCTGCGGGTGGCCGTGCAGCAAGAGCAGCCCGGGGCCGGAGCCGCCTTGGCGAAAGCAGATATCGACGCCATTGACCTGGCGATGGTGTTTTTCGAAACCGGCGAACATGGCGTGCTCCTGAGCGTTCTTGTTCGCTGATACTGGAAGCTGTGCGCGCGTGAAGCAAGGGCCTTGGCGTGGGGCAACGTTCACGATATGTGGAGGATGAACCACCAGCCCGTGGCCGTTGACCTGTCGCTAAACAAAGATTCATCGCGGCGTTTTTCAAGGTAGTTGTCGCGTCCACCGTCTTGCTACGCGACCTTAACCACCACAGTCAGCTCCCTTTCAGGATTCAGATACACCGTCCCTATCGGGT